>QWCV01000012.1_pt1 | contig 241973 bp, 209 predicted proteins | sample 1972621 | NCBI WGS metagenome assembly QWCV01 (sample SAMN09866699, study PRJNA288562) | Human gut metagenome isolate pre2_stool, whole genome shotgun sequencing... | isolation source: gut | host: Homo sapiens | place: USA: California | reverse complement strand
CTGCGCGAAGAACGCGGGCCTGAAGCAGGCCATCGAGCACGTGCTGAAGTTCAAAGTCGTTGAGCTGAAGACCGACCCGCAGCTGATGGGCGCTCTGGGCGCTGCCGAGTACGCTCGCCAGAAGGGTCTCGCCAAGAAGTAAGCCACCCCGGCCGGAAAGGAGCAAACTATGAATCCTGTGGTTGCAAAAGTCCTGAAGAAGACGCTCACCACTTCCGCCACCGTCGTCGGTGCGCTGTTTGTGGTGTACTTCTGGAATCTGGACCAGAAGCTGATGGGCTGGCTCTATAAGCAGGTCAACACCATGTTCGACCGCAAGCCCACCGACATCAAGTTCTGAGCGAATACAAATAGGAACCGCCGCTTCCCATTACGGAAGCGGCGGTTTTTGCTGCCTTCAAAGGTATCTGCCCGTGATGCTGTCGGGATCTTGCCGGATCTCCTCCGGTGTTCCGGCGGCGACGATCCGCCCGCCGGCGTCGCCCCCGCCGGGGCCCATGTCGATGACATAGTCAGCACTGCGGATCACATCAAGATCGTGCTCAATGACGATGACCGTCGCGCCATGGTCCAGCAGCGCCTGAAACACGCCCAGGAGCACCCGCACATCCAGCGGGTGCAGGCCGATGCTCGGCTCGTCGAAAACGAACACGGAATCCGTCTGGATGCGTCCGATCTCGCTGGCCAGCTTCAGCCGCTGCGCCTCGCCGCCGGAGAGGCTCGGCGTTTCCTCGCCGAGCGTGAGGTAACCGAGGCCGAGCTGCTGCAGCACCTGCAGCTTCTGGCTGACCGTTTTTCTGTCCGCACAGAACGGGAGCACGGTGTTGACGTCCATGTCCATCAGCTCCGGCAGAGAGGCGGATTGCCCTGCCCTGTTCGTCAGCCTGATATCATACGCCGCGCGCGCGTAGCGCGAGCCGCGGCAGTCCGGGCAAGGGATATTCACATCCGGCAGAAACTGCACATCCAGACTCACCACGCCCGTTCCATCGCAGCCGGGACAACGCAGCGAGCCCGTGTTGTAGGAAAAATCGCCGGCCTTGCAGCCGCGCGCCTTTGCATCCGGCGATCTAGCATAGAGCTTGCGCAGCTCATCATGCACGCCGGCATAGGTGGCCACGGTGGAGCGGACGTTGATGCCGATGGGCGTCGCATCGATGAGCTTGACGTGCGCGATGCCCTCGGCGCTGACCGACCGAATGTGCGGCGGCAGCGCATGGCCGCTGATGCCGGCCTCCAGCGCGGGGATCAGGCTCTCGAGCACCATGGTCGTCTTGCCGGAGCCTGACACACCGGTCACGACCGTCAGCCGCCCCTTGGGGATTGTGACCGCCAGCGGCTTGACCGTATGGATCTGCGTCGTGGCCAGATGAATAACTCCCTGCGCAAACATGTCGGCTTTCCCGGCGCGCGGGCGCAAAGGCGCCTCCGGCGCTTCGGACAGGAACGGGCCGATCTGCGAGGCGGGATCTGCCGCGACTGCGGACACCGTGCCCTGTGCAATGACGCGGCCGCCCTTTGCGCCGGCCTCCGGCCCCATCTCAATGATCCAGTCGGATTCCTTCAGGATCTGCGTGTCGTGATCGACGAGAATGACGGAATTGCCGTCCGCCACGAGGTCGTGCATCACTCCGGTGAGGCCCACGATGTTGGCCGGGTGCAGACCGATGCTCGGCTCATCGAGCACATAGAGCACGCCAGTCGTGCGGTTGCGCACGGCGCGGGCCAGCTGCATCCGCTGCCGCTCGCCGGTCGAGAGCGTCGCCGCGGAGCGGTCGAGCGTCAGGTAGCCGAGCCCCAGGTCGAGCAGCCGCCGCGCCGTGCCCGTAAAAGCCTCGCAGATGCTCCCCGCCATGGGGCGCATCTCCTCCGGCAGGCTGTCCGGCACACCCTGCACCCAGTCATACAGCTCCGAGAGCGTCATCGTGCACGCTTTGTCCAGTGAAATGCCCCGCAGCTTCGGCGCGCGGGCCGCAGCGGACAGGCGCGTGCCATGACAGTCCGGGCACACGTCCTCTTTCAGAAACTTCTCGACGCGCTTCATGCCCTTCTCGTCCTTGACCTTGGCAAGGGCATTTTCCACGGTATAGACGGCGTTAAAGTAGGTAAAGTCCAGCTCTCCCGCCTGATTGGAGTTTTTGGCGTGGTAGAAAATGTGCTTCTTCTCCGCCGGGCCATGGTAGACGATGTCCTTTTCCCGCTCCGTCAGGTCGCGAAACGGCACGTCCGTGCGCACGCCCATCTCCCGGCAGACGTCCGTCATCAGCGACCACATGAGACTGTTCCACGGCGCCACCGCCCCATCGTCGATCGTGAGCGAATCATCCGGCACCAACGACGCCATGTCCACCGTGCGCACACTGCCCGTGCCGCCGCATCTTGGGCACGCGCCCTGCGAGTTGAAGGCCAGCTCCTCGGCGCTCGGTGCGTAAAAATGCACGCCGCACTCCGGGCAGGTCAGCTCCTTCCCCGCGGCGACCAGCAGCGTCGGCGGCAGGTAGTGCCCGTTGGGGCAGCGGTGGCTGGCGAGGCGGGAGTACATGAGCCGCAGGCTGTTCAAGAGCTCCGTCCCCGTGCCGAACGTGCTGCGGATGCCGGGCACGCCGGGGCGCTGGTGCAGCGCCAGCGCCGCAGGAACGTACAGCACGTCATCGACTGCCGCGCGGGCGGCCTGCGTCATCCGGCGGCGCGTGTAGGTCGACAGCGCCTCCAGATAGCGGCGCGAGCCCTCGGCGTACAGCACACCCAGCGCCAGCGACGACTTGCCGGAACCGGACACGCCCGCGATGCCGACGATCTGATTCAGCGGAATGTCCACGTCAATATTTTTCAGGTTGTGGACCTTTGCTCCGCGTACAAGCATATGATCGACCATGGGTCATGCATCCTCCATTTGGAACTCGCTCAGCGGCCGGACGGGTATGCCTTTATCCCGTGCGATCTGCTGTACCTTGCTGCCCGGCAGGCAGTAGATAAGCGCAATATGGGTACGGTCAATTATTTTGAGAACTGCATCCATTCCTAGAAAAACCAGAACAGGGCTGTCCGATATTGTCCCATCGACTGCTGGGTAGCGCGGCTCAATATAGAAACGACTTTGCTTGACATCTCCGACCTCTTGCACACCGGCCGGAAAAATAAAACGTGTGATCGCCGTCTTCTCAAAAGCGTCGTTATCGACCCGAAGCAGCGATTCGGGAAAGGAAACCGTCTGCAGTTTTTTGCAGGCATGGAAAGCACTCCCCTGGATCGTCTGCACCTGCTGACCAAATGTCACGTCACTCAGGTTTGCGCAGCCGCCGCAGCAACCCTCCGGAATCGTTTTCAGACGATCCGGAAAATGCAGCGCCGTGAGTCCGCTGCCCGCAAAGCAGTGGCTCCCCAAATATTCCAAGCCATCCGGCAGGTCGATATGCTGCAGGCGCTTGCAGCCAGAAAACGCCTCTCTGAGAATGACCTTGATCGACTCCGGCAGGATCACCTCCGAGACGGTCGTGTTCTTGAACACTTTCTCGCCGATGCTGACGACCGGCAGCCCGCCGATCTTCGCCGGAATGACAACACGCTCCGCATCAAACCCGGTATAGGCCGTGATCCGGAGCCCCTTGCCGACCAGCTTCTGCAGCGCACGCTCCGGTTTTGGATGTTCCGCACCATACAAAGAAAGTCCATTGGTCGCAGTCCCCGGCTCCGGCACGTAGTGAAAGCAGCTCGGATCGGCCGGTGCATCCAGCGCCGCCCGGAGCTGAGCCGAGACCGTCTGCTGTGCCGGGCTTTGTTCCGGTGTTTTTTCCCGCGTTTCCGTGGCGGCTGCCAGACTCTGTTCCGACGCTTTCTCCGGTGTCTGCACGGCAGGTGCCGGACTGCTTTGCGCAGTCACCTTTTCCTGCGCCTGCGCATCCGGCACTTGCGCAGCCCGCTCTTTTTTCAGCGCATCCTCCAGCGCCTGCACTCTGGCTTCCAAAGCCTGAATGCGCCGCTCATAATCAAAAATCACCGCTGCTCCTCCCTTCAAAATGCCGAATCTTTCGGAAAATAAAAAAATCCGAACCTCTGTCCATTCGGACAAAGGTTCGGATTTTGATTTGGTGGAGACGGAGGGATTCGAACCCTTGACCTCTCGGATGCGAACCGAACGCTCTCCCAGCTGAGCTACGCCCCCACAAGGCTTGTTTATTATAGCACATTTTTCGCATTTGTAAAGCCCATTTTTTCCGTTCCCGCGATTTTTTTATGCAAAAAGTCCCGCGCAAGAAAATTGCATCCCCCACTTGCGCAATCGCCGCTTTTGTAGTAGAATACGTTTACGTGGCCATTGACAAGGCTGCACTAGTCGGGGAGCCAGCGGTGTCCTGTACCTGCAATCCGCTATAGCAGGGATGAATTCCCGCCCCCGGATAGGCCGATGTGTCGTCTGCCCGCAGTAAGCGGCGTTGAAGGTTCGGTCCCGCGCAACGGAGCCCTGTGAACCATGTCAGGCGGGGAACCGAGCAGCATTAAGCAGGTCACTCCGTGTGCCGTGGGGGCGCCGGGCCCGAGCTGGCTGCTGTGGTAACGGGCATGTCGTCTATTCAAAGGTGGGTGTGCAGTCTTGTCAATGGTCACGTTTTTTCATGTTTTCCGCTGCCGGAGGTGAAGCGCGCAATTATGTATCAGGCTCTCTACCGCAAATACCGGCCGAAGACGTTTGACGACGTCGTCGGTCAGGAGCATATTACCGAGACACTGAAAAAGCAGGTCGAGACCGGACGGCTGTCCCACGCCTACCTGTTCATCGGCACGCGCGGCACCGGCAAGACCACCTGCGCCAAGATCCTGGCCAAGGCAGTCAACTGCGAGCATCCGGTCAACGGCAATCCGTGCAATCAATGCGCCGCCTGCCGCGGCATCGACGATGGGTCGATCCTTGACGTGGTCGAGATCGACGCGGCGTCCAACAACCGCGTAGAAGACGTGCGTGCGCTGCGCGACGAGGCGGTGTTCTCCCCCGCCAACGTAAACAAGCGCGTCTATATCATCGACGAGGTGCACATGCTCAGCAACTCGGCGTTCAATGCCCTGCTGAAAATACTTGAGGAGCCACCGGCACACCTCATGTTCATCCTCGCGACGACGGAGCTGCACAAGGTTCCGGCGACGATCCTCTCCCGCTGCCAGCGGCACAGCTTCAAGCGCATCCCGGTCGATACGATCGCCGCGCGCCTGAACTACGTGGCGCAGCAGGAACGCCTGGACCTGCAGCCGGACGCGGCCGCATTGCTCGCCCGCATGGCGGACGGCGGTATGCGCGACGCGCTGACGCTGCTCGACCAGTGCTCCGGCAGCGATGTGATCACCACCGAAGCGGTCATCTCCGCCATGGGCCTTGCCGGCAACCTGCGCACGGCGCGGCTGCTGCAGAGCATCGCCGACGGCGACACCGCAAAAACACTCGAACAATTCCGCAGCCTCTGGCAGGACGGGAAAGACCCCGCTGCCCTGCTCGACGAGCTGAGCATGCTCCAGCGCGACCTGCTCATGCAGGCCGTGGCGCCGCGCGGCGGCCGCGAGCTGCTCTCCGGTGGATACGACAGCGAAACGCTGCGCTCGCTCTCCGGCGCCTTCACACCGGCGCAGCTGCTGGCAAACTTGCAGAGCATTCAGGACGCGCTCACCGCTATGGCGGCACAGCCCAACCCGCGCATTTCGGCGGAGCTCTGTCTGATCCGGCTCTGTCGGCCGGAGCTGTGCGACGATGTGCCGACGCTGTGCGCGCGCGTGGATAAGTTGGAACAGGCCGTGCGCAGCGGAGATATCCCCGCACCGGCAGCGGCCGCTCCGGCAAAACCGGCCCCTGCCCCGCAGCTAGAGCCCGTGCCGAAATCGAGCCCGGCGCAGGCAGCACAGCCCAAACCGGAGCCAAAACCGGTATTTGATGACGCTCCCCTGAGGGAGCCGCCCGCACCGCCTGTCTCCGTGCCGAAGGCAAAATCGGAGCCAAAACCGGTGTATGACGACGTGCCCCCGTGGGAGCCGCCCCCGGAGTCGATGGCTCCGCCGGAAGAGCGGCCGCCCTGGGAAATGCCGCCGGCACCGAGACCGGAACCGCGTCCCACGCCCAAAGCAGAGCACACACCAGAGCCACCCGCGCCTCCCATTCCGGAACCGGAACCGGAAATGGTCCCGGAACCCGCACCAGAGCCGGAGCCTGCCCCCGCGCCCACCGGCGCGTTCGACTGGCAGGCACTGTGCGCGTATATGGAGCATGAGCTGCCGATTGGCCTTTACAACCTGCTACTTGACCCACTGCAGGCAGCCGGCGAGCTGGCGGACGGCACGCTGACGCTGCACCTGAACAAGGCTCCGGCCTACCCGATGTTCAACAAGCCGGACATCGCGGAAAAATTCCGTCTGGCCATGCAGACGCTGACCGGGCAGAACGTCCATGTGGTCATGCAGCCAATGGATACGGCCACGCAGATCAAGCAGCGGCAGATCGAGGAACTGGCACACTTCCCGAACGTAACGATCCGATAAAAATTTTTTGATTCACAGGAGGATACAAACATGGCAAAAGGCGGTTTTCGCGGCGGTTATGGCGGCATGAATCAGGCCAACATGATGAAGCAGGCGCAAAAGATGCAGCAGGACTTCCTGCGGATGCAGAAAGAACTGGAAGAGAAAGAGTTCACGGCCAAGTCCGGCGGCGGCATGGTTTCGGCGACGGTCAACGGCAACCGTGAGGTCACCAAGATTGAGATCAAGCCCGAGGCAGTCGATCCCGACGACGTCGAAATGCTCGAAGATCTGGTGCTGGCGGCCGTCAACGAGGCGCTGCGTCAGTACGAGGCAGCTTCTGATGCCACGGTCAGCAAGATCACCGGCGGCATGAAGCTCGGCTTCTAAACCCATAAGCATCAGCACGCACGGTCCCATTGGGACAGTGCGTGCTTTTCATTTGCGCAGAAACGCGTGCTCTTCGCGCTGAACGAGGCCGAGCGCCGGGTCAAAGCATGCGCGGCCGCGCAGGACGCAGGTCTTGCCATAGCGTGCGCGGAGGTTATCGAGCGTGATGTCGAGCTGCCGCTGCCGCGCACGGTGCTCCGCATCCTCAAACAGATCCAGCTGATGCGGCGCACACGCAGGCACCAGGTCCAGCGCGCGGATGCCGATACTGCGCAGCGGATCGGGCCACAGGTGCGCCTGCTCGCACAGGGCCAGCGCCGCGTCGAGCAGTTCGCTCGTCAGGTCGGACGGGTGCCGCAGCGCCATGCGGTGACTGCACCAGTGCAGATCAGCCGTGCGCACGCTCAGCTCTACCGTGCGGCACTGATACCCTTCCAGCCGCAGGCGCGCGCCCACGCTTTCCGCCAGCGACAGGAGCGCCGCACGCGCGTCCGCCTCGCAGATGAGGTCGCGCGGCGCGGTGGCGCTGTTGCCGATGGACTTCGGCGGCGGCAGATCCTCGATGCGGTGCACCGGCGTGGGGTCATACCCGTTGGCGTAGGCGTGCAGCAGCCGTCCGCCCTTGCCGAGGCGCTGCTCGAGCACATCGGCGTCCGCCGCCGCGAGCGCGCCGACCGTGCGAATGCCCAGCCGCTCGAGCTGCCGCACCGAGCTGCGCCCGGCAAAAAGCAGACTGCTGACCGGCAGCGGCCAGACCATATCCGCAAAGCGCGCCCGGTCAATGACCGTCACGGCGTTCGGCTTGCGGTAGTCCGAGCCGAGCTTCGCGATCGCCTTGCACCACGACACGCCGACGCTCACCGTCAGGCCCGTGGCGTCGAGCACGCGCTGGCGCACCTCCTGCGCCGTGCGCAGCGCGTCCTCATGGCCGACGCAGCCAGTCATGTCCAGCCAGCACTCATCCATGCCGAACGGCTCGCACCGGTCGGTGAAGCCGGCATAGACCTCGCGCACGCGGCGCGAGTAGTCGTAGTAGAGGTCGAAGTCCGGCGGCAGGATCGTCAGCTCCGGGCACTGCTGCCGCGCCGCCCAGAGCGTCATGCCCGTGCGCACCCCGGCGGCGCGCGCCATCTGGTCCTTGGCCAGGATGATGCCGTGGCGCAGCTCCTGCTCCCCGCCGACCGCCACCGGCCGCCCGCGCAGCTCCGGATGGCGCAGCAGCTCGATGCTCGCATAGCAGGCGTTGATATCCGAATGTAAGATCATACGGTCCATAGTGCTTTCTCCCAAAACGAGATTGTCTCTATTATAAATCTCTTTTCGGGATATTTAAAGCGTTTTCTTATCTGATCCAGATATTTTTCTTGCGTTTTTTCGTCCGATACGATATATTGTATACGAGGTGCTGCATATGTACAAAACCTTTGGTGAAACGATTGCTTCCCTGCGCCGCGCGCACGGCATGCGCCAGCAGACGCTGGCGGACGCGCTGGCCGAGGCCGGTGTGCCCGTGTCGAATCAGGCGGTGTCGAAGTGGGAAAATGACGCCACGCTCCCGAACGCACAGCAGTTTCTGACGCTGTGCCGCGCGCTGGACGTGGACGATATTGCGGGCACGTTCTCCGGCGGGGACGCCGGCGGCCTGCTCGCCGGGCTGAACGCAGAGGGCCGCCGCCGCGCGCTGGAATACATCGCGCTCCTGCGCGAGAGCAAGCGCTTTGCCGCCTCGCCGGAACCAGCCGCGCTGCGCAGTCTGCCGCTGTACTCGCTCGCCGTCTCGGCCGGTACGGGCCAGTTTCTCGACGGGGAGAGCTATGAGATGCAGCCGGTCGGCCCCGAGGTGCCGGAGGAGGCAAACTTCGGCGTGCGCGTGGCGGGCGACAGTATGGAACCGCGCTTTCACAGCGGGCAGACCGTCTGGGTGCACCAGCAGCCGACGCTCGACCCCGGTGAAATCGGCGTGTTCCTCTACGACGGCAGCGCCTATCTCAAGCAGCTCCGGCGCGACGGCGGGCGCGTGTTGCTGCACTCACTCAACCCGGCCTATGCCGACCTGGAGATCTCGGACGCGCTGCCGCTGCGCGTGCTCGGAAAAGCAATGACCTGATAAAAATAGAAAACTCCCTGCGGAACGCATGGTTTCCGCAGGGAGTTTTTCATTTATGCCTCGTTCCAGTGCAGCAGGCGCTCGGACAGCTCTGCAACCGTCTGCACCGTGGCCGCCGCGCCGGCAGCCTCCAGCTCGCCCGGCTCGGCATACCCATAATACACACCGATACACGGAACGCCGCAGGCAGCGGCGCCGGTGACGTCATACTTGCGGTCGCCGACCATGAGCGCCGCCTCGGGCGCGGTCTGCGTCTCGGCAAGCGCGGCCGCAACGACCTCGGCCTTTGTGCTGCGCGTGCCGTCGTATTCGCAGCCAATCACGCAGTCAAAGAGCCGCTCAAGATCGAACCGCTGCAGGATCGAGCGCGCCATCGGCGTGGGCTTCCCGGTCGCGACCGCGATGCGAAAACCGTGCGCACGCAGCCGCTCGAGCAATTCCGGAATGCCGGGATAGAGCGTGCACTCATAGATGCCGACAGGCAGATACCGCTCCCGGTAGCGTGCGACCGCCGCCTGCGCCTGCTCGGACGTCATGGCATACAGCTCCGAGAACGAATCGAGCAGCGGCGGACCGACAAACTTGCGCAGACGCGCCGTGTCCGTCTCATGGATGCCGAAGCCCTCGAGCGCATACTGCACGCTGCGCAGGATGCCCTCACCGGTGTCAAAGAGCGTACCGTCAAAATCAAATAAAACAGTCTGGATCATGACAAATCTCCGTAATCAAGATGGGAAAAGGATAACATCGGGGCGCGAAATTGTCAACAGCCGCGCCGGATGCATACGCTGTAGCAACCTGAAAAATGTGAGGTTTCGCCATGAACAACGGACTGGAAACACGCTACTTTCTCAGCGCCCTGACCGGCGCGGGCTACTACGCACTGCACAGGCAGTTCCTGCGGCCGCCGCAGCGGTATTTCTGCATCCTCAAGGGCGGGCCGGGCTGCGGAAAATCCACGTTTCTCAAGCGCGTCGGCGATGCCGGGCACGCAGCCGGGCTGGCCGTCGTCTGGCTGCACTGTGCGGGCGACCCTGCCTCGCTCGACGGGGTCTATTTCCCGGAAAAATGCTCCGGCTTCTTCGATGGCACGGCGCCGCACACCGTCGAGCCCGCGCTCTTCGGCGCGAGCGGCGAATATCTGGACCTCGGCACGTTCTGCCGCACAGAGGCGCTCGACACGGCGCGCATCCGCGCCCTGAATGCCGACTGCGCCATGTTCCGTCTGCGCGCGCAGCAATATCTGGCGGCGGCCGCCGCACTCGACGCACGCGCCACGCCGGGGCTGGTCTATCCCGAGGACCGCGAGGCCGCACGCCGCCGCGCAAAGAGCATCTGCGCACGGGAATTCGGCACACCGGGCAAAGGCACGGAACACGGCCGGTGTGAACGGCTGTTTTTAAGCGCCATCACGTGTGAGGGGCGAATTTTCTTCCCTGATACGATCGCCGCGCAGTGCGAGCGTGTGTACCTGCTCGACGACGGCTGCGGCCTGGCAGAAGAATTTCTGCACATCGTGCGCGCACACGCCGGCCGGTGCGGACTGGACGTTCTCTCCTGCCCCGACCCGCTCATACCGTCGCGCACGCAGGCCGTGCTCGTACCATCGCGCGGCGTAGGCTTCCTTGCCGGAACGGCGGACGACGTGCCGGAGGGTCTGACACAGCGGCACATCCGGCTCGACGTGCTGCCGGACCCCGTGCGCCAGCGGGCACTGCGCCGCACCATGCGCAGCGACACCCGGCAGCAGCAGCTCGCCCTCGCAAGCGCAGTGGAGCAGCTGCGCATGGCCAACCTCCTGCACAACGAGCTGGAAGCCGTCTACCGGCCGTGCATGGACTTTGCCGCGCTGACCACGTTCACCGACCGGTATCTGCGCACCTTCCCCGGCGCATGAGCGCAAAACGCCCCGGCGGGACTGTGCGATCCCGCTGGGGTGTTCGTTTGCAGTTTTCTCAGCAGCAGGGCGAAAAGCACGGATTACAGCACAGATTCAGCAGGCACATATCCGCGCACCAGCTGCCGGTGCCGAAGCCGCTGTTCGGATAGCCGGCACTGTAGGTCGCATACGCATCGCCGCCGCTCTCGAGCTGGTGCAGCAGACGCTGGAAGTCCGGATTCGTCGGGTCCATCTCGGCCGCGCGCCGCGCATCCGCCAGCGCCTGCACGCGGTTGCCCGCGCCGGAATTCGCCATGGCACTCAGGGCGTACCAGTTGGCATCTCGTTCGGCCATCGGCACGCCGGACAGCGCCTGCAGCGCCTCGGCAAAGTGCCGCGTCTGGATAAAGTTCACCGCCGCCTGATATTCCGGCCGGATGCCGGGGTCACGCTGCGCGCCCCAACCGCCATAGGCCCCATAGCCACCGTAACCGCCATAGCCGCCCGTCTGGCCGTAACCATCGGATGCACCGTAGCCATTGGCCTTGCCGTTTTTGATCGCGTCATAGGCCGCGTTGACCTCGTTCATTTTTTCCGTCGCGTGCGGGTCGTCCGGGTTCAGGTCCGGATGATATTTCTTGGCCAGACGGCGATAGGCCGCCTTGATCTCCTCTTCGCTCGCGCCTCTGGAAACACCGAGGACTTCATATGGGTCTCTCATTCGGCGCTCCTCCCGATCTTTCGTTTTTTCATGGCCGCCTCGTAGCGCAGCCATACGCCGGAATATAAAATATTACGCAGCAGCTCCACGTCCTGCAGCACCGGCAGTGCCTCAAACGCCGCTGAACACTCGCCGAGCAGCATCGTCAGCAGTGCGTGGAGATCCGCATCCTGCGGCAGCGAGCGCAGCGGGTTATACCGCCCGTGCCGGAGATCCTCCGGCAGGTCGATCACCGCGTCAAGCAGATAGATGAATCGGCCCAACGCCTCGCCAAACGGGCGCAGACGGTCGTCCCAGAGCTCACCCGTCACAAACAGCTCGCCCATCAGGCGTCCGAAGCAGTTGGCCGCAGCATCCGGGTCGCCGGTGTCCGTCTGTTCGATATCGGAAAGCTCCGCCATGCACTGCTCGATCGCGGCGCATTGGCGCGGCCAGCGCGCGCGCACGGCTGCACACTGGCAGCTGAGCGCCTCCGCTTCCCAGTATTTCAGCGCGCTGCCGTCATCCTGCCAGTCGTCGCGGCAGTTGTTGTAGGCCAGCACGACGTTCATATCGGCTGCATACTCGGTGTAGCGTGTCTGCCAGTAAAAATGCTTGCGCAGCGGGTGCGCAGGGCAAATCTCCATACCGCGCTCCTCGTCCGCTTCATACAGCGCCGAGAGCAGCAGCACCAGAAACGTCATGTCATACGTCAGCGTCAGGCGGCCGGAAAAGCCGTGCCGCTGCTTGAGCACCCGGCACAGGCCGCAGTAGCAGCCCTTGTAGCGATCCTTCTGCGCCTGCGTCAGGCCCTCGAGATTTGCGATCACATATCCAAACATCTGGCTTCGCCTCAGGTTTTCCGCTGGAAGGACGTGCCGCATTTGCGGCAGACGATATTGATCTTGCCCTTGCCGCGCGGCACGCGCAGACGCGTCCGGCACGACGGACATTTGAAAAAGCGGTAGTCACGCCGCTGATGCCAGCGGTCCACGGCACCACGCCACGCGCTCGTCACCTTGTATCTCTGGCGCAGATACGCGCCGTTTTCCTGCTGCCGGCGATAGACATTGCGCGAGAGCATACGGAAATAGACCACGATCAGGCCAAGGACCGCCAGCGACCACAGGATGCGCGCCGCATAGCCGTGCACGAACATGCTGACGATCAACAGGATCAGCGTCAGCACGGACAGAAGGCGGTTGAGTGCATCCATCCCGTTTCTGCCCATCATCCATTTTGCAAACCGTTGTCTCATGACCGATCACCTTTCCAGGCTGCTGAATTTGATTCTTGTATTTTATCACACGTCTATGAGAAATATATCAAAGAACTGTAAACACCGCGCGTTTCCGCGAAAAAATTGCACATTGTGACGATGCACCCGCTGTCACCGGCTCTTTGAACAAGATGATGCCAACGATCACGAAGCCCCGCGCGCCACTCCCGGTCGGGACCGCATAAGCCGCACCGAGCGGGAGTGTTTTGGTTGTGCGTGCCAGCAGGAAAAAGCTCACCGCCATGCCGGCAAACGAGCAGCGACCAGCTGAGCTTTATGAATCCCTCCGAACACTTCATGCAGGTCGCCCAAACGACCTCAAAAATTCCGGCAATGCGAGCATGGCCCATGCCATAATGTTCCCTCCAAATAAAAATGCGCCTGCCCGCGTCTTCTAAGTCCTGCGACGCAGGCAAGTCATTCGTGCCCGGATATTCCTTTCCGCCATGAAGCCGACGCCCGCCTTGTTCTTGGCCTCGTTGAGCCTGCCGCCGATGCCGGTCATCACCTCATGCACACAGTTGCCCGGGATAAAGCCCTCCGGTGAAAGGCCTTTTTGCTGCGTGCTCAAGGGCAGTGGAGTTTCCGGGGCGGCGTATGACATTTTGTTGATTGATAAGCAATACAGGCGGACTCCATGCCGTGAGGCCCGCTGACCATCTGCATATCGCCCAACATCTTTTCGGGGTTGTCCACGAAATAGGCGTTCATCCGGATTCCATCGGCATCGGTGGCCAGATGCACACAATCGGGCTCAATATCTATCAGCCGATCACGCTTCTAGTGGAAGATAATATCCGAAGTGATCCCCGTACCGGCAGCGGCCTTGAAGGTATCATTCGGCAATCGGATAGCGCCGAGGAGGTCCGCTCTCTGGGCAATATACTTTCGGACATTGGGGTTTTCCTTCAGCCACTATCACATCTCGAGGATGTAATAGGGGCAGAAATAGAAAAAGCCCGCTGACCGAAATCAGCGGGCTTAATTCATATGAACTTATCGTATGCTATCGGAACTTGTCTGCAATCGCAGAATTCCAAACGCATTTTTGGCGTAAGCTCGGAGTAAATTGGCGTAAGCACCGACAATTTTGGGGCAATCAATAGAGCTTTGCGCCTGCCGGAATGTGAGGATCAACCATCAGCAAATGCAACTTTTCCTCGCCGTTTTCGTGATGCACGGCGGAGATGAGCATACCGCAGGAGTCGATGCCCATCATGGGGCGGGGCGGGAGATTGGTGATGGCGATGCAGGTCTTGCCCACCAGTTCCTCCGGCTCATAATACTGATGAATGCCGCTCAGGATGACGCGATCCTCGCCGGTACCGTCGTCGAGCGTGAACTTGAGCAGCTTCTTCGACTTCTTCACGGCTTCGCAGGCCTTGACCTTCACAGCACGGAAATCGGACTTGCTGAACGTGTCAAAGTCCACAAAATCGGCAAACAGCGGCTCGATCTCCACATTGGAAAAATCAATTTTTTCAGGAACTTCAGGAGCCGCCTGAGCAGCCGGCGCAGGAGCCGAAACTTCCTTGGAAACCTTCTTGTCAGAGTCCAAAGGCTTCATTGTCGGGAACAGGATCACGTCGCGGATGGAGCTGGCGCCGCACAGCAGCATGGCGCAGCGGTCAATGCCGAAGCCCAAGCCGCCGGTGGGCGGCATGCCGTATTCGAGCGCCATGACGAAGTCCTCGTCCATCATATTGGCCTCTTCGTCGCCATGCGCACGCTTTTCAGCCTGCGCCTTAAAGCGCTGGTACTGGTCGATGGGGTCGTTGAGCTCGGAGAAGGCGTTGCCCATCTCGCAGCCGCAGATGAACATCTCATAGCGCTCGGTGAGCGCGGGCTGCTCGGGGCTGCGCTTGGCCAGCGGGCTGACCTCCACGGGATACATGGTGATGAACGTCGGCTGGATGAGCGTGGACTCGACCTTCTGGTCGAACGTCTCATAGAGCGCATTGCCCCACGTGTGGGCGACGTTTTCCATGTCCACGCCCACGCTCTTGGCGAGGGCGACCGCCGCGTCCGCGTCGCCAAGGATGGCCATAAAGTCGGCCCCCGTGACGTCCTTAACGGCGTCGGCCATGGTCACGCGGCGCCAGCTCGGCGTAAGATCCACATCGTGGCCCAGCCACTGGAGCTGATACGTGCCGAGAATCTCCTTGGCCGCGCCGGAGAGGATGCCCTCGAGAATGTCCATCATGCCGTCGAGGTTGGTGTAGGCCTGATAGAGCTCACAGGTCGTGAACTCCGGGTTGTGCTTGGTGTCCATACCTTCGTTGCGGAAAATGCGGCCGACCTCATACACGCGCTCAATGCCGCCGACGATCAGGCGCTTGAGGTGCAGCTCGGTCGCGATGCGCATGTACATATCAATATCGAGTGTGTTGTGGTGCGTGATGAACGGGCGCGCCGTCGCGCCGCCGGCGATGGGACTGAGCACGGGGGTCTCGACCTCCATGAAGCCCAGGCCGTCCAGATAGCGGCGCAGGTAGGCCACGAACTGGCTGCGGATCTGGAAATTGCGCTTACTCTCCGGATTCATGATGAGATCCACGTAGCGCTGGCGGTAGCGCAGCTCTGTATTCGTCATGCCGTGGAACTTCTCCGGCAGCGGGCGCAAAGATTTACTGAGCAGCGTGACCTGCTGCACATGGATGGAGATCTCCCCCGTCTTGGTCTTGAACGCATAGCCGCTCACGCCGATAATGTCGCCGATGTCATACTTGCGGAAATCGGCAAACTCCTGCTCGGTCACAGCGTCCTTGCGGACGTAGAGCTGGATCTGGCCGCGGTCATCCTGAATGTCACAGAAAATAGCCTTGCCCATGCCGCGCTTGGACATGATGCGGCCGGCGGCCTGCAGCGTTTTGCCGTCATAGGCCTCGAAATCGTTCTTGATGTCAGCCGAATAGGCACTGCGCTCGAAGCGCGTCTGCACAAAGGGGTCGCGTCCGGCATCCTGCAGCGCCTTGAGCTTGTCGCGGCGGATCTGAAGGATCTCGGACAGGGACGGCTCTGCCGCCGCCTGCTGGTTCTTTCTCTCTTCGTTCATGATGGGCTCCTCAGTCTTCGTTTTCGACGGCAATGATCTTGAACTGCAGCTCGCCGACCGGGGCTGCGACCGTGACGGTCTCACCGACTTTGTGACCCTTGAGCGCAAAGCCGAACGGACTGTCATCCGAAATGCAGCCTTCCATGGGGTTGGCCTCCTGCGAGCCGACGATGGTGTACTCCTCTTCCACGTCCTCGTCGACATCGAGCACGCGCACGCGGCTGCCGATGGTCACGACGTCTGCCGCGACTTCGACCTTTTCCACGACCTCGGCGTTCTCGATCAGGTCCGTGATCTCAGCAATGCGGGAATAGAGCTTGCCCTGCTCCGTCTTGGCCTCGTCGTACTCACTGTTTTCCGACAGGTCGCCGAATGAGCGCGCCTCCTTGATGAGCTCCGCGACTTCCTTCTCGCGGGTCGTCTCGAGGTAATGCAGTTCTTCCTTGAGCGTGTCCAGACGCTCCTGACTCATCTTATATCTGCTGTCGATCGCCATAATCCGTCTCCTTATATCATTGAAATTTCCGTGTATACTTGTTCATTCAGCGCAGCGCGGCAATGGCCGCCTCAAGCTGCGCATCGACATCGCTGTCCGCGGCCGGGGTCACAACAACGTCCGGCACAAGGCCGCCCTGCTCGGACAGGTCCACGCGGTTGGGCGTGAGATATTTCCGGCTCGAGATGTGCACGGCGCTGCCGTCCGGAAGCGCGATGGTCGTCTGACTGCGGCCCTTGCCGGTCGTGTTCTGGCCGACGATGGTCGCCCAGTCATACTCCTGCAGCGCAGCTGCAAAAAACTCCGCCGCACTGTAGGTGTTGCCGTTGACGATGACCGCCATCGGCACCTTGACGCAGACGCTGTCGCTCTGCGTGACGGTCTCTTTCCCGTTACCGTCAACGCTCACGAACAGATCGCCCTGCGGCAGCAGGTGATCCAGGATCGTAATGAGCTCCGAGAGCAGGCCGCCGGGGTTATCGCGCAGGTCGAACACAAGCGACTTGGCGCCGAGGTCAAGCAGCTTATCGACCGCCTGCACAGCACGGCTGCCGCCGCCGGTCTCAAAGTTACGGATCTGCACATAACCGACGCCGTTATCCAGGAGCTTATACGTCACAGGGTCGGTGTAGATGACCGTGCAGTCGAGCGTGACGGTCTGGCTCTTGCCGGCAGAATCCTGGATGGTGAGCTTGAGCGTCTTGTTGAGCTTGGCGCGGATGGTGCTCTGCACGTCCGAGAGCGTCTTGCCCGTGACATTCTCCCCGTCGATCGCCGTGATGATGTCGCCCTGCTTGAGGCCGGCTTTCGCCGCGGGGGAATCGCTCGTCACCGCCGTGATGCGAAAGCCCTTCGTCTTATCGTCGAGCTGGATGGTCACACCGATGCCGGCGTACTCGTTGTTGGAGTACATCTGGTAGGCCTTGTATTCCTCGGCCGTCATGTAATAGCTCCACTTGTCGCCGATGGCGCTGATGATCGCGCTCGACGAGGCATCGCTGATGGCCGTGTCGTCCGCGTCGCCGATATAGTCTTTGTCCACGACCTGCTTGACCTGCGCAAACTTCAGCGCGAGCTTATAGTTGCTGCTGCCGCCGAATTTGCCAACAAAGATCATCGACGTGACCAGTGCAGTCACCAGAATGCAGGTCACACAGGCAAGGATACTCGCCTTCCAGCCGCGCATTCTGCCGCTTTTTCTGCGGGCCGGCACTTTTTCCGGTGCCTGTTCCTGTGGCTTGTGTTCGTCCATGCTATCCCTCCGGATCCAATTGCTGCCCGCACCGGGCAGCCCCCAATGCAGCAGATGAGCCGGGCAGCCATTTTCCGGCCGCCCGGCAGTTTCATTCAATCAAAATATGTCCAATCAGCTCGCATAGTTGAGCGGGTTCTGGCGCACGCCGTTGACCGTAACTTCCCAGTGCAGATGCGGGCCGGTGGAGTTGCCGGTCGAGCCGACATAACCGATCGTCTGGCCCTTGGAGACCTTCTGGCCGACGGACACCGCGATGGAGCTCATATGGCCGTAGAGCGTGGTGATGCCGTTGCCATGGTTGATGACGACGCAGTTGCCGTAGCCGGACACAGAACCGGCCGTAATGATCGTGCCGCCGTCGGCTGCGACGATGGTCGCGCCATAGCTCGCGCCGATGTCCACACCGGAGTGGTATTTCTGCGTCTGATAGATCGGGTGGTAGCGCCAGCCGAACGGTGAGGTGATGTAGTGGCAGGACGGGCACGGCCACATCATGGTGCCGGTGGAGCCGTTGGCTTTGCCCGGGTCATAGCCGGGGTTGTTGTTCTTGTTTGCTTCCTCCTGGCGGCGCAGCTCCTCGACCTGCTTGTCGATCTGCGACTGCACGTTCTTCTGCTGCTGCTCATACTGATCGTAGACGCTCTTATAGGCGTTGATATCCGATTCCAGGCCGGCGAGCAGCGCATTGGCCTCGGACACCTTCTGCTGCAGCGCAACCTGCTTGGTCTCGAGCTCGGACTGCTTATCCTGGAGTTCAGTGCGGGCATCCTCGAGCTCCGCCTTGACGGTCTCGACCTTTTCGCGGGCGGCCGTCATGTCGGCCTGTACCTGTTTATTATATGCAATGACCTCACCGACCATGTCCATGCGGGCAAGGAGGTCGGACAGGCTGGTCGCCTCGAGCAGGATGGCGATGTAGGACATCTGGCCGTACTCCTCAAGGTGGCGCACGCAGCTGCGGAAGCGGACCGTCTGGGCCTCTTCTTCCTGCTTGGCGGCCTCGAGCTCGACGCCCTTGTCCTCGATCTGCTGGTCGTAGGCCGTGATCTGCTCCTTGACGAGCTCGATCTCCTGCTGGGCCAGATCGTTTTCCTTATCGAGCGCAGCCTTCTGATCCACCACGCTGGCTTTCTTCGAACGCAGGCTGTTGATGGTCTTCTGCTGTTCTTTCTGCTTGGCCTGCAGCTCTTTGCGCTGCTGCGTGAGCTGGTTGATCTCCGACTGAGACGCCGCGCTGGCATTGGTCGGGATCAGCGCTGTCATGAGCGAGATGACAAAGATCAGCGCAAGCAGCACACAAATAACGGATTGAACGACTTTGCGGTTCATCTTCATTCGATTTCCTCCTTAGACTTTCAGACTTAGACTTTCAGATAGTTGCGAATGGCCGTGAGGCCGCCGAACACACCGACGAGCACACCCACGCCGAGGAACACCAGCAGCAACGGCAGCGACACGGATGCAAACGGGAGCACCGTGATGATACCGGCCGCCATGGTGGACATGATCTTGCTGACAATCAGGCTGTAGAGTCCCCACTGGAGCAGGAATGCAACCAAGCCGCCAACCAGGCCGAGCACAAGGCCCTCGACCACAAACGGCAGACGGATGAAGCCATTCGTCGCACCGACCATCTTCATGATGGCAATCTCTTCACGCCGGCCGAACGTGGCCAGCTTGATGGTATTGGTCATGATAAACAGGGACACCGCAATGAGGATCACGATCAAAACGACGGAGACCACGCTCACAATGTTCCGGAACGTGATGAAGTTTTCCGCGTAGTCCAAATGTGCCGTGACATCGGCGATGCCGTCCACGTTCTTGAGCGCGGTCTGCGTGTCCTTCATGAGTGACAGGTCGTCGAGCGTCACGACATAGCGGTGGCGGAAGACCGACGCGTCAATGTTGTCAAAGAGGTCGGAGTCATACTCGGCCTCGAACGTCTGCATGGCCTGCTCGCGCGTGACGAACTCGACCGAGGCAACATTCGGCACCGCGGCGACCTTGGGCTCAATGGCCCGGGCCTCATCCTCCGTGAGCGTCTCATCGACGTAGGCAATGACCTCGTTCTGGTTTTGCAGGCGGTCGATGTTCGCGTCAATGTTGAGCGTCAGCAGCGAGAAGCTGCCCATGATGAGCAGGCACGCGATGATGATCGTGATCGACGCGAAGGACATGAAACCGTGCGTGAAGATGTTTTTCACGCCCTGCGCCATCAGGTAGTTGAATCTATTCAGCTTCATATCCGTAGTACCCGTCCAATCCGTCACTGATGACTCTTCCGGCGTCGATGGAGATGACGCGCTTGGAAAAAGCGTCGACCAGTTCCTTTTCGTGCGTCACCACGAGGACCGTGGTGCCGAGCTCGTTGATCTTCTCCAGCAGCAGCATCAGTTCCAGGCTGCGCACCGGGTCGAGGTTGCCGGTCGGCTCGTCCGCGATGATCATGCGCGGATTGTTCACGAGCGCGCGGGCGATGGCCACGCGCTGCTGCTCGCCGCCGGAAAGCTCCGCCGGGAAGCGCTTTTCCCGGTCGGCCAGGCCGACCAGCTCGAGCACCTGCGGCACGCGGCGGCGGATCTCCTTATTGGATGCCCCCACCACACGCATGGCAAACGCAACATTTTCATACACCGTCATCTTGTCGATCAGGCGGAAATCCTGAAAAATGACGCCCAGTGTCCGGCGCAGCTTCGGCAGCTTGCGGCGCTTGATGCCCTGCATGTCAAAGCCGTTGACCGTGATCTGTCCGGATGTGGGGCTCAGCTCGCCGGTGATCAGTTTGATGATCGTCGTCTTGCCGGAGCCGGACGGTCCGACCAGAAACACGAACTCGCCCTCATTGATCGTAAATGAGATACCATTGAGGGCCGCAGCCTCCGTGTTTCCGTAGACCATCTTCACATCGTTCATTTGAACCATAAGATGTCCTCCAATATGTTGGGCTTACGCCCGCCCGGGTAAGTGCTCAGAACTTGGCGGTGTTCTGAGAGTCGAGGTATTTCTTTACCATGACCGCGACCTTGAAGAGGATCGCATCCTCAAACTCGCGCAGATCCAGGCCCGTAATCTTCTTGACTTTCTCCAACCGGTATACCAAAGTGTTTCGATGGACGTAGAGCTTGCGCGCCGTCTCCGAAACGTTGAGGTTGTTCTCAAAGAAGCGATTGATCGTGTCGAGCGTGTCCTCATCGAGTGCCTCGATGGGGTTTTTCTTGAACGCTTCGGACAGGAACATCTCGCATAGCGTTGTCGGCAGCTGATAAATGATGCGGCCGATGCCGAGGTTATCATAATGAATGACCGGCTTTTCGTTTTCAAACACTTTGCCGACCTCGATGGCGACCTGCGCCTCCTTGTAGCGGTCGGCCAGCTCGCGCAGGTGATTGGCCGTAGTGCCGATGCCAATGACCGTCTGCACGCGCAGCTCCGTGTGTACGGCGTGCTCAATGCTCTCGGCCAGCGCGCAGATATCCTCCGAGGTCTCGTCCGGCGTCATTTCCTTAATGACGACAATGTCCGACTCACTCACACTGAGCACAAAATCATGCTGCCGGTCCGGGAACATATTCTGGATCAGCTCGAGCACAGCAATATCTGTCACGTTCACCTGACGCACCAGCAGCACGGCGCGCGGCACGTCGGTGGTAAAATGCAGCTCCTTGGCGCGCACATATACGTCGCCGGGGAGAATGTTGTCCGAAATGATGTTTTTGACGAAAGCGGCTTTGTTGTGCTTTTCCTCAAAGTTTGTGCTGGCCTCCGTCATGCCGACGGCCGCGAGAATGCAGATGCTGCGCGCCGTCTGATCATTGCCCTCGACAAACACGGCATACTCGAAGCGCGCCGTGCTGGCCGACAGGATCTTATACGTGCGCGTGTCCGTTGCAAACAGCTGCTCTTGCACTTCGCCCACTGCGGCCTGAAAGTCATCCAGACGCGAGCCGATCATCGAAAGCTCACTGCAGGCAATGACAAACCCCTGCTCGTCCACAACACCGATGCAGCGCGTGGTGGCATCTTTCATCTGAACGATCACGCCCTGAAAAATTCTGCTCGACATATCTTTTCCTCCTACGAACGGCCGCCGCAGTCTCCCACAGCACCTACCAATTTCCTACTTTACATAATAGCCGATTTATGTGCATTTTTCAATAGAAAAATGGTCGTTTTTTGTGAATAATTTTCGAAATTTCGTGAGATAGTCGGATAATTTCCCGAACTTTTGTAAATTTTCACGAAGTTGGCAGCGAAAAAACAAGCATCGCCTCTTCCGGGCTCAGTTCCCGGTAAGCGCCCGGGGACAGCACGGGATCGAGCGTCAGCGCCCCGATCGACAGCCGGTGCAGCTGCAAAACAGGCGTCCCGCAGCCGGCCAACATCCGCTTGACCATGTGGTATTTCCCCTCATAAACCGTGACGCGGCAGCCCCCCCGCTCCGGCAGGCGCTCGAGTCGGGCGGGCAAGCACTGCGTCCCGTCGCCGAGGACGACGCCCTGCGCAAAACGATCCACATCCGCGCTTGTGGGCTGGCCGTCCGTGCGCGCGAAATAGACCCTCGGAACGTGCTTTTTCGGCGTGATGACGCGGTGGACATAGTCGCCATCGTCCGTGATGAGCAGCAGGCCGGTCGTGTCCTTATCGAGCCGCCCGGCGGGCACGAGCCCGAAGCGCCGCAGCTCTGGCGGGAACAAATCCAGCACCGTCGGCTGACTGCGGTCGGCCGTCGCGGTGAGAATGCCGGCGGGCTTATGAAGCATATAGTAATGATACGCCTGATAACGCAAGGGCTGTCCGCGCAGACAGACAACCGCCGTTTCCGCGACCTTCTGCTCAGGCGCGCGTGCGGGCACTCCATCGACCGTTACCTCGCCGCGACGGATATACGCCTTGGCTTCGCGCCGGGAAGCGGCGCCGGTATCGGCGAGATATTTGTCCAGACGGATCACGCGCTCCCCCTCCTTTGCGGACATTTGGATTTATTATAACATATCCGGCTGCAAATTTGAATAGGCTTGTTCCGAGGTGTGGTTATGAAGCTCAAATCCTTTCACTGGACAAGACGGACCGTCGTATTCGCGCTCATCGGTCTGACCGTGCTGCTGGCGCTGGCCGTCATCTGGCGCAGCAATGGCGGCGTGCTCTCGGCGCACTACAACGTCACAACGACCGACGGGCGCATCGCCTATCTGCAGGCGCTGGGCTGGGAGGCAGACCCCGCGACCGAAACGACGCAGGAGATCGTGATCCCGCGCGTGTTCAGCGGCGTATTCAGCGATTACAACACCCTGCAAAAGCAGCAGGGCTTTGACCTGTCCACTTACGCCGGCGAGACGTGCACGACCTATACTTATCGCGTGATGAACTACGAGGGCTCGACGGACACCGTGCTCGCGCAGCTGTTTATCTACCGCAACCGCGTCATCGGCGGCGACATTCACGCGACGGCCATGGACGGTTTCATGCACGGTCTGCGGTAAACGGGCAAAAAAATCCCGGCACATAGCGTGCCGGGATTTTTTTGCATTGTTTGCCTCAGGCGAGCGCCGTCCAGCGCTCAATACCGGCCAGTTCCGTAAAGGTGTGGCCCGCCGATGCCTCGATGACATCGGCATAGTACCAGGCGTCCGGCATGACATCCGCAAAATGCGATGCCGCCTGCGCATGGGCCTGCACAAACGTCAGGTCGCAGCTACGGCCGAGCACGCGGTTAAGAATGGACACCGCCTCGGCGCGTGTGATGGTCTGGTTCGGATGGAACGTGCCGTCCGTGAAGCCGCTGACCCAGCCGTTGGCGTAGGCCGTGGCGACCGCATCATAGTACCAGCTGCGGCCGACATCGGAAAACGGCATGCCTTTGGATGTGTTCACGCCATAGATTCCGGCGAGAATGGTCACGAACTGCGCGCGGCTGATGGCCTGATTCGGTTGGAACGTGCCGTCGCCGCAGCCATTGATGGCGCCGGCATTGGCCAGCGTGCTGACCGCAGCCGTGTACCACTGGCCGGCCGGAACATCGTGGAAGCCATTTCTGCTGCAGTCATACTGCTTGTGCGCCTGCTCAGTCATGAGCTCATAGAGCATCTGGGCCGCCTCGGCGCGCGTGAGCGTACCGGTCGGTGCAAAGGTAGTCGCCGTGCAGCCGGAAACATACGCGTTGTGGCTGGCGGTATCCAGCAGACCCGTGGACTGCGTCGGTTCGGGCTCCGTGCCGGAACCGCCCTGGCTACCGGAACCGCCCTGGTTACCGGAGCCGCCCTGGTTACCGGAGCCGCCCTGATTGTTCGCTATCTGGGAGATGTACTTTTCCAGCAGCGTCATGGCCTGCTGGAGCGTGATGGTGCGGCTGTTATAGAGCGCGCAGATGATCGTCACGACGTTCTTCAGGTTCATGTTCGTCGAGGAGATGAGCTGGGACAGAAGCTGCGCGATCTGATCATTCGTGAGGATGCTGCCCGCGATGCCCGTCAGGATGGCGTTGATGCCCGTCTGCGTCACACCGAAAGCCTTGAGAATCTCGGCAAGTGCCTGCTGGGCGGCATCACTGTTGGCACCGCCGGCGGCAATATCACCGACGACCTGACCGAAGTTGATGTTCACCGTATTGCCGGTGATGGTGATGATGCCGTGCATATAGTTGTTGTTGCTGGCGATATCCTTGAACAGATCGCCCACATCCACGTTCACGATACCGTGGATAAAGTTGCTGTCGCTGGCGATGTGATCGACAAGGTCGCCCACGTCCACGCCAACAATACCGTGAATAAAGTTATCCCCGTTGACGATACGGAGCTGGTCAAGAATGTGCGAGAGCACCGTATCGTTATCCGTGAGGGAAGTCGTCACCGTGTCGGCCGCATCCTTGTCGACGGCCAGCGTAGCGGCAGCGGATTTCATGAGCTCGACCGCAGTGCCGTCACTGATGGTCTGGTCACTGTCAAGCGCGCAGATCACGGATGCCATACCGGCAAGATCAAACGCGCCGGTCTTGACGAGCTGCATGGTAAAGGTCTGCGCATCATCCGCTGACAGGCTCTGCTGCGCGATGCCGGAGACAATCACATCCGTCTGGCTGTCCGGGATACCGGCGGCCTTGCAGATGTTCGTCAGGATCGTGCGCGCATTTTCGCCGTCGAGGTCATCCGCCTTGGCGTCCATGATGGCTGCGCCGAAGTTGATGTTGATAACGTTGCCGCTGACAGTCACGATGCCGTGCGTATAGTTGCAGCCGCTGGCAATATTGTCAAACAGGTCGCCGGTCTTGACGCCGACGATGCCGTGGATAAAGTTGCTGTTGCTGACGATGTGATCAACGAGGTCGTTGATATTCACACTCACGATACCGTGGATGAAGTTATCCCCGTCCACAATGGGAATGCTGTCCAAAATGTGCGAGAGTGCGGACACGTTGCCCTTTCCCTGCAGCGGCTGGATGCCAAGCGCCGCCGCAACGGTCACTGCCGCATTGCGGAACAATTGCGCCGCCGTACCGACATCAAGGAGGCCGCTGTCCGTCAGGCTGCCGAGCAGGGTCGTGATGTCCGTCAGGCTCACCTTTCCGGTCGCAGCAAGCTGATCGACCATGGCAGACGCCTGATCATCGCCGAGCGTGCCGGCTGCGATGGAATTGACGATGCCGCTGCTCTGGATCTGGGTCATGCCGGCATCCGTGAGCAGATCGGTCAGGAACGTGCGGGCGGTCTCACCGCTCGCGTCCTGCTGCTGCGCATTTTGGAAAGCAAGGCCGAAGTTGATATTGATGCGGTTATCGACCACGGTCACGATGCCGTGCGTGTAATTACTGTTGCTGGCGATGTTCTTGAACAGATCGCCGACCGTCACGCGCACGATGCCGTGGGTGAAATTGCTGTCGCTGCCGATATGGTCGACCAGATCTTTGATGTTCACGCCGACGATGCCGTGGATAAAGTTATCGTCGTTGGCGATGTCGATCTGGCTCAGGATCTCACTGAGCAGACCGTTGTGCAGCTGGCCATAGGCCGTGTCGGATGTGCTGCTCTCGGCTTCCGTGTCTGCAGCGAAAGCCGGGACTGCAGCGAGACTGAATGCCAGTATCAGAGCCAGCATCAGGCTCAGTGCCTTGCGCATTTTTTTCATGGGATTTTGCCTCCTTTAAGTTCCAAGCTAACATACATGGAAAGGTGCCGGCAAAATGTCGGACACAGGCGCCCGCATCCCATCGGTGCGGAGCCCGGAGCCTTTTTCTACCACGAAATATAGGCCGCAATTATTAAAAACGCATTAGGAAAGTAATTAAAGTTTCGATTATGAAACAATTTTATCGAAAAACAAAAAATTCCTCCCCGGCCGAAGCCGGAGAGGAATTCAGAAAACCGGAAATTACTCGTTGATGGCGATGACAACACCGGAACCAACGGTACGGCCGCCTTCACGGATAGCGAAGCGCAGGCCAACCTCGATCGCGATCGGGGTGATCAGCTCGACGTCCATGTCGACGTTATCGCCGGGCATGCACATCTCAACACCCTCGGGGAGGTTGATGACGCCGGTCACGTCGGTGGTACGGAAGTAGAACTGGGGACGGTAGTTGTTGAAGAACGGGGTGTGACGGCCGCCCTCTTCCTTGGACAGGACGTAAACCTGGCCCTTGAACTTGGTGTGGGGGTGGATGGACTTCGGAGCAGCGAGAACCTGGCCACGCTCGACGCCCTTCTTGTCGATGCCGCGGAGCAGGCAGCCGACGTTGTCGCCAGCCTCGGCGAACTCGAGGGTCTTGTGGAACATCTCGGTGCCGGTGACGGTGGTCTCCTGGGTGTCCTTGATGCCGACGATCTCAACCTTATCGCCAACCTTGACGGTGCCACGCTCGACACGGCCGGTAACGACGGTGCCACGACCGGAGATGGTGAACACGTCCTCGATGGGCATCAGGAACGGCTTGTCAGCGGCACGGTCCGGAGTCTTGATCCAGGTGTCAACAGCGTCCATGAGCTCCCAGATGCAGGCATACTCGGGGGCCTTCGGATCGGTGGAGTCGGAGATCAGAGCGTTCAGAGCGGAGCCCTTGATGATCGGGGTGTCGTCGCCCGGGAAATCATACTTGTCGAGCAGCTCACGAACTTCCATCTCGACGAGCTCGAGCAGCTCGGGATCGTCAACCTGGTCGACCTTGTTCAGGAACACCAGCACGTACGGAACGTTAACCTGGCGGGCGAGCAGCAGGTGCTCACGGGTCTGAGCCATCGGGCCGTCGGAAGCAGCGATAACGAGGATCGCGCCGTCCATCTGAGCAGCGCCGGTGATCATGTTCTTGATATAGTCGGCGTGGCCCGGGCAGTCGACGTGCGCATAGTGGCGGCCCTTGATCTCGGTGCCGTCGGCGCCGATGCGGTCGTCGGTCTGGTACTCAACGTGAGCGGTGTTGATCGTGATGCCACGAGCCTTTTCTTCCGGAGCCTTATCGATCTGGTCGTAGGCGGCGAACTCGGCGCTGTTCGGGTCAGCCAGGGACAGAACCTTGGTGATCGCAGCGGTCAGGGTGGTCTTGCCGTGGTCGATATGGCCGATGGTGCCGATATTGACATGGGGCTTGGTTCTATTGTACATCTGCTTTGCCATTAGAATATCCTCCTAATTCTAAAATAATGTCGTGACTTACTCTCTTATAAGGCACATTGTGCCGGTTGCGCAGGTCAGTTGCTGCCGTGGATGATCTTCTCCTGAAGCGACTTCGGCAGCTCTACGAAGTGGCTGGGCTCCATGCTGTAGGTCGCGCGGCCCTGCGTTTTGCTGCGCAGATCGGTCGCATAGCCGAACATGGATGCCAGCGGCACGTTTGCAGTGACGATCGCCGCACCGTTGCGGATGTCCGTGCCGGCGATCTGACCGCGGCGGGCATTGATATCGCCCATGACGTCGCCCATATAGCTTTCCGGCGCCGTAACGACGACCTTCATGATGGGTTCGAGGAGCGTCGGGCCCGCCTTCTGGCAGGCTTCCTTGAATGCCATGCTGCCGCAGATCTTAAACGCCATCTCGGACGAGTCGACCTCGTGATACGAGCCGTCGAGCAGCGTGACTTTCACGTCCACGACCTCGTAGCCCGCAAGCACGCCGGCCTGCATCGCGCCCTGGATGCCCTGATCCACACAGGGGATAAACTCTTTCGGGATCGCACCGCCGGTGATCTGGTTGATGAACTCGTAGCCCTTGCCGGGTTCGTTGGGTTCCACCATGAGCTTGACGTGTGCAAACTGGCCTTTGCCGCCGGTCTGGCGCGCGTAGCGCGTGTCCACCGTAGCGGCCTTGGTGACGGTCTCTTTGTAGGAGACCTGAGGTCTGCCGACATTCGCCTCGACGCGGAACTCGCGCAGAAGGCGATCGACGATGATCTCCAGATGGAGCTCGCCCATGCCGGCGATGATGGTCTGGCCCGTTTCCTCGTCCGTGTAGGCCTTGAAGGTGGGGTCTTCCTCGGCAAGCTTGCCGAGGGCGATGTCCATCTTCTCCTGCCCGGCCTTGGTCTTGGGCTCGATTGCTACGCGGATAACCGGTTCCGGGAACTCCATCGACTCGAGCACGATCGGGTACTTTTCGTCGCAGAGCGTGTCGCCGGTCGTCGTATTCTTGAGGCCGACCGCCGCCGCGATGTCACCGGAATACACCTGCGTGATATCCTCACGGTGGTTGGCATGCATCAAAAGGATGCGGCCCAGACGCTCGCGCTGGCCCTTGGTGGAGTTCAGGACGGATTTGCCGGCCTCGATCGTGCCGGAATAGACACGGAAGAACGCCAGACGGCCGACGTACGGGTCGGTCATGATCTTGAAGGCCAGAGCGGAGAACGGCGCGGAATCGTCCGCAGCGCGGTGCTCGACCTCATCCGTCTTGGGCACCGTGCCGGTGATCGGCGGGATGTCCAGCGGGGACGGCATATAATCGACGATGGCGTCCAGCAGCTTCTGCACGCCCTTGTTCTTGTAGGACGTGCCGCACACGATCGGGACGAACTTGACCTGCGTCGTGGCCTTGCGGATGGCCGCCTTGATCTTTTCGGTGGGGACTTCCTCACCTTCCAGATACATCTCCATGATCTCGTCGTCGAAATCGGCGACGGCCTCAAGGAGCTGCGTGCGGTACTCTTCGGCCTCGGCGCGCATATCCTCGGGGATCTCCTCGACGCGCATATCCTTGCCAAGATCGTCGTAGTAGACGTCCGCCTTCATCTCGAGCAGGTCGATGATGCCGCGGAAGTCCGCCTCGGAGCCGATCGGCAGCTGGATCGGAACAGCGTTGCAGCGCAGGCGCTCGTGCACCATGTCGACAACGTTGTAGAAGTTCGCGCCCATGATGTCCATCTTATTGATGTAGATCATGCGGGGAACATTGTAGTGGTCAGCCTGTCTCCAGACCGTCTCGGACTGCGGCTCCACGCCGCCCTTGGCACAAAGGACCGTCACGCAGCCGTCGAGCACGCGCAGGCTGCGCTCGACCTCAACGGTGAAATCGACGTGGCCCGGGGTGTCGATGATGTTGATGCGGTTACCCTTCCAGAAGCAAGTGGTCGCAGCGCTCGTGATCGTGATGCCGCGCTCCTGCTCCTGCGCCATCCAGTCCATGGTGGCGGTGCCTTCATGGGTCTCACCGAGCTTGTGGTTGACGCCCGTGTAGAACAGAATGCGTTCCGTCGTGGTCGTCTTACCGGCGTCGATGTGCGCCATGATGCCAATGTTTCTTGTGTTTTCAAGGGAATATTGTCTGGGCATAATTGATAGCTCCTAGTCGGAAGATTACCAGCGGAAGTGTGCGAACGCCTTGTTGGACTCGGCCATCTTGTGCGTGTCTTCGCGCTTCTTCACAGCAGCGCCGGTGTTGTTGCAGGCATCCATGATCTCGCCTGCGAGGCGCTCCTTCATGGTCTTTTCGCTGCGCTTGCGGGCATAGCCGGTCAGCCAGCGCAGGCCGAGCGTCTGGCGTCTCTCAGGACGCACTTCCATAGGAACCTGGTAGGTCGCGCCACCGACGCGGCGGGCCTTGACTTCGAGGCTCGGCATGATGTTGTTCATGGCTTCGGTAAACGCATCGAGCGGTTCCTTGCCGGTCTTTTCCTTGATGATGTCAAAAGCATCGTACACGACCTTCTGAGCAACACCCTTTTTGCCGTCGAGCATCACGCTGTTGATGAGCTTGGTCACCAGAACGCTGTTGTACATCGGATCCGGCAAAATTTCTCTTTTGGGAACGTTACCTCTTCTGGGCACTATACTTCCCTCCTTCATTAAAAAATGACTTCACAGGTACTCGAAGATGCGGTGCATCTCCGTCTGCGCCCCGGGGTTAACGAATACATATATATCAGTTAACAACAGGGCAAAATTTGCTGTTGGAACTTACTTCTTTCCTGCCTTCGGCCGCTTGGCACCGTACTTGGAACGGGCCTGCATACGTCCGGAAACGCCCTGCGTATCGAGCGTGCCGCGGATGATGTGGTAACGAACGCCAGGAAGGTCCTTGACACGGCCGCCGCGGATCATAACGACGCTATGCTCCTGCAGGTTGTGACCGATGCCCGGGATGTAGGCGGTTACCTCGTAGCCGTTGGTCAGACGCACACGGGCGATCTTACGAAGCGCGGAGTTCGGCTTCTTGGGGGTAGAGGTACGCACGGCAGTGCAGACGCCTCTCTTCTGAGGAGCGCTCAGATTGGTCTCGCGGTTCTTCAGGGTGTTGAGGCCCTTCTGCATGGCGGGAGACGTGGACTTGTAGGTGACTTTCTCTCTGCCCTTTCTCACCAACTGGTTAAAAGTAGGCATGGTTTTCCTCCTTTCCTCGAAAATGGATCTATTTATACGATGCCAAAAAGCAGCATCGGATAAACCGTGATTCTGCCGGAAAAATTTCAGGAAATCCCGGCCATTTTTGTGCTTTTTACACAGGCATGACAAATCCGTGGGCGCACGCCCACGCAAAATAGGATTTTAGCATATTGCACAAGATTCGTCAAGCATTTTTATTCAAGTCGGAAGCGAAAATTTCACCGGGATATGCAGGCATATCCCGGTGAAACGGTTGGTATTTGGTCGTTTAAAGCGCGTTGGAGATGTTGGCGAGATCGGACAGATCCACGCCGTCATCCTCGGGCTCTGCGGGGGCCGCCGGCTCCTCATTCGTCTCAAAGTTGCGGTAGCAGGCAAGGCCGCTGCCGGCGGGGATGAGCTTGCCGATGATGACGTTCTCCTTCAGGCCGACGAGATGGTCGATCTTGCCCTTGATGGCGGCATCGGTGAGCACCTTCGTGGTCTCCTGGAAGGACGCGGCCGACAGGAAGCTCTCCGTAGCGAGCGACGCCTTCGTGATGCCCATGAGGACATGCTCGGCCGTGGCGGGCACGAGGTCGGTCTCCCCTGCCGCGATGCGCTCGGCGATGGCGCGGTTGGCCGCACGGAACTCGTGCAGGTCCACGACAGCGCCGGACAGCAGATCCGTGCTGCCGGAATCGTCGATGCGGACCTTGCGCATCATCTGGCGGACGATGATCTCGATGTGCTTATCGTTGATGTCAACGCCCTGCTGACGGTAGACCTTCTGGACCTCCTGAATGATATACTGCTGGCAGGCGTCCACGCCGCAGATGCGCAGCACGTCATGCGGGCTGTACGCGCCGCTCGAGAGCGGCTGGCCCTTCGTGACCGTGTCGCCGTTGGCAACGAGAATGCCGGCAGAGTACGGCAGGTTGTAGGTGACGGTCTCGCCATCGACCGGGTTGGTGATCGTGACGGCGTAGATGGAGGTCTTCTTCGTCTCCTCGACGCTGACGATGCCGGGGATCTCGGTGAGGGTGGCCATCTTCTTCGGCTTGCGCGCCTCGAACAATTCCTCAACACGCGGGAGGCCCTGCGTGATATCGTCGCCGGCGACGCCGCCGGTGTGGAACGTACGCATGGTCAGCTGCGTGCCCGGCTCGCCGATGGACTGGGCGGCGATGACGCCGACCGCCTCGCCGGCGTTGACCGGCTGGCCGATGGCCAGGTTGATGCCGTAGCACTTGGCGCAGACGCCGCTGCGCGCCTCGCAGGTCATGACGCTGCGGATCTTGACTTCCTCAATGCCGTGCTCCTCGAGCACCTTGGCATCGTCGGGCATGAGCATATGGTCGGTATCGAACAGCACCTCGCCGGTCTTGGGCGACACGACGGGCTCGGCCGGGTAGCGGCCGTGGATGCTCTCGCCGAGGCTCTGGACCTCCTGTCCCTTGTCGAACACGGCGCGGGCCATGATGCCGTCGGTCGTGCCGCAGTCCTCCTCGCGGATGATGACATCCTGCGAGACATCGACCAGACGACGGGTCAGGTAACCGGAGTCGGCGGTACGCAGTGCGGTATCGGCCAGGCCCTTACGGGCGCCTCGGGACGAGATGAAGTATTCGAGGACGGACAGGCCTTCGCGGTAGTTGGCCTTGATCGGGATCTCGATGGTCTTACCGGCGGTGTTCGCAATCAGGCCGCGCATGCCGGCGAGCTGACGGATCTGCGCCATGGAACCACGGGCGCCGGAGTCCGCCATCATATAGATCGGGTTGAACTCATCGAGGCAATTCTGCAGGGCCGAGGTGACGTCCTTCGTGGTCTTTTCCCACTCGGACACGGCCAGACGGTAGCGCTCGTCCTCGGTGATGAAGCCGCGCTTATACTTCTTCTCGATGGCGATGACCTTCTTCTCCGTGGCGGAGATGAGGGTTTTCTTCTCCTCTGGGACGGTCATGTCCGCGATGGAGATCGTGATGGCGCCGATGGTGGAGTACTTATAGCCAAGGGCCTTGACGTTATCGAGCACCTCGGTCGCAACGGTGAAGCCGTGCTTCTCGATGCAGCGGTCGATGATCTTGCCGAGCTGCTTCTTGCCGACCTTGAAGCTGACCTCAAGGTCGAACATGTGCTCGGGATCGGTACGATCCACGTAGCCGAGATCCTGCGGGATGGGCTCGTTGTAGATGATACGGCCGACGGTCGTCTCGATTGTGCGGTGCAGTGTCTCGCCGTTGACCTCGCGCGCAACGCGCACCAGGATCGGCGCGTGCAGACCGACATCGCCGTAGTTGTAGGCCATGATGGCCTCGTTCGGGTCGCGGTAGACCTTGAGCGGCTTATAGCGCGGGAGCTTGCCGTCCTCGGCCTCGGCCTTCTTCTGCGCGGCGACAAAATCATCTGCGTCGACGATCTCATTGACTGGCAGGTCGGTATCGCCGGCGTCGGTCACGAACACCTGCTCGGCGCCCTTCTCGGCCTTGCCGAGGCGGACGTAGGTCAGGTAGTACGCGCCGAGGATCATATCCTGCGTCGGCACGGTGACGGGATGACCGTCCTGCGGGCGGAGGAGGTTGTTGGCAGAGAGCATGAGAATACGCGCCTCAGCCTGCGCTTCCGCGGACAGCGGGACGTGGATGGCCATCTGGTCGCCGTCGAAGTCGGCATTGAACGCGGTGCAGCATAGGGGGTGCAGCTTGAGTGCGCGGCCCTCAACGAGCACGGGCTCGAACGCCTGAATGCCCAGACGGTGGAGCGTCGGTGCGCGGTTGAGCATGACCGGGTGGTCTTTGATGACGACTTCGAGTGCGTCCCAGACCTCGGTGCGCTGCTTGTCGACCATTTTCTTGGCGGACTTGATGTTGTTGGCAACGCCGTCCTCCACCAGCTTTTTCATAACGAACGGACGGAAGAGCTCAATCGCCATTTCCTTCGGCACGCCGCACTGATAGAGCTTCAGGTCCGGGCCAACGACGATAACGCTTCGGCCGGAGTAGTCCACACGCTTGCCAAGCAGGTTCTGACGGAAGCGGCCCTGCTTGCCCTTGAGCATATCCGACAGGGACTTGAGCGCGCGGGAGTTGGCGCCGGTGACGGCGCGGCCGCGGCGGCCGTTATCGATCAGGGCGTCAACCGCTTCCTGCAGCATACGCTTCTCATTGCGGACGATGATGTCCGGCGCGTTGAGCTGCATGAGGCGCTTGAGGCGGTTGTTGCGGTTGATGACGCGGCGATACAGGTCGTTGAGGTCGGACGTGGCGAAACGGCCGCCGTCGAGCTGGACCATGGGGCGGATCTCGGGCGGGATGACCGGCAGGATATCAATGATCATCCACTCCGGGCGGTTGCCGCTGCGGTGGAAGGCCTCGACGACCTCCAGACGCTTGACGATCTTCGCCTTCTTCTGGCCGCTGGCCTCCTCGAGCTCGGCGCGCAGCTGCTCGGAGAGCTTGGCGCAGTCGATCTGCTGCAGGAGCTTCTTGATGGCCTCGGCGCCCATGCCGGCCTCGAAATCGTCCTCATACTTCTCGCGCATATCGCGGTACTCTTTTTCGGACAGAATCTGGCAGCGCTGCAGCGGTGTCATGCCGGGATCGGTAACGATATACGCGCCGAAATACAGCACCTTTTCCAGAACGCGCGGGGTCAGATCAAGGATCAGGCCCATGCGCGACGGGATGCCCTTGAAGTACCAGATGTGGCTCACGGGCGCGGCCAGCTCAATGTGGCCCATGCGCTCGCGGCGGACCTTTGCGCGCGTGACTTCCACGCCGCAGCGGTCGCAGATCTTGCCCTTGTAGCGGATCTTCTTATACTTGCCGCAGTGGCACTCCCAGTCCTTCGTGGGTCCGAAAATACGCTCACAGAACAGGCCGTCACGCTCGGGCTTGAGCGTGCGGTAGTTGATGGTCTCGGGCTTTTTCACTTCGCCGGAGGACCAGGAAAGGATCATTTCAGGGGAGGCAATGCCGATCTGAATTGCATCAAACGGGGTGTAGCTCATGTTTTATTCCTCCTCCTTATCAGAATCGTCCGTGTAGTCAGCGTCGTCGCCGGCATCGCCGAAAGCGCCGAGACTGTCATCTTCATCCACCGGTACGTCTTCGATCGTGAAGCCGCTGCCGGTGATCTCATCATCGTCGGACTTGTAGGACATCTCATCACGCATACCCGGGATGTAATCGTCCTCGTCGTCCTTGAGTTCGATCTCGTCGCCGTTCTCGTCGAGGATGCGCACGTCCAGGCACAGGGACTGCAGCTCCTTGATGAGCACCTTGAACGACTCCGGCACACCCGGCTGCGGGATGTTCTCGCCCTTGACGATGGCTTCATACGTGCGCACGCGGCCGGTCACGTCGTCGGACTTCACCGTCAGGATCTCCTGCAGGGTGTAAGCCGCGCCGTAGGCCTCGAGCGCCCAGACTTCCATTTCGCCGAAGCGCTGGCCGCCGAACTGCGCCTTGCCGCCGAGCGGCTGCTGCGTGACGAGGCTGTAGGGACCGGTGCTGCGGGCGTGGATCTTATCATCGACGAGGTGGTGGAGCTTGAGGAAGTAGACCCAGCCGACCGTGACGTCGTTATCAAACTTCTGGCCGGTGCGGCCGTCATAGAGCACGCTCTTGCCATCCTCGCGCAGGCCGGCTTTGTTGAGCGTCTCGCGGATGGTCTCCTCGTTGGCGCCGTTGAAGACCGGCGTTGCGACCTTCCAGCCGAGGGCCTGAGCCGCGTAGCCCAGATGCACCTCGAGCATCTGACCGATGTTCATACGGGAAGGCACGCCCAGCGGGTTGAGGACGATGTCGAGCGGCGTGCCGTCCGGCAGGTACGGCATATCCTCGCGCGGGAGGATGCGGGACACGACGCCCTTGTTGCCGTGGCGGCCGGCCATCTTGTCGCCGACGGAGATCTTACGCTTCTGCGCGATGTAGACGCGCACAACCTCGTTGACGCCGGGAGACATCTCGTCGCCGTTCTCGCGGGTGAAGCGCTTGACATCCACGATGATGCCGGCCTCGCCGTGCGGGACCTTGAGCGAAGTGTCGCGGACCTCTCTCGCCTTTTCGCCGAAGATGGCGCGCAGCAGGCGCTCCTCGGCAGTCAGATCGGTCTCGCCCTTCGGCGTGACCTTGCCGACCAGAATATCACCGCTGCGCACCTCCGCGCCGACGCAGATGATGCCGCGGTCGTCGAGATACTTGAGCGCATCGTCGCCGACGCCGGGGATGTCACGGGTGATCTCCTCGGGGCCGAGCTTCGTATCGCGCGCGTCGCACTCGAACTCTTCAATATGAATGGAGGTGTAAACATCCTCCATGACCAGACGCTCGTTGATGAGCACGGCGTCCTCGTAGTTGTAGCCTTCCCAGGTCATGAAGCCGACCAGCAGGTTCTTGCCGAGCGCGATCTCGCCCTGCGAGGTGGCCGGACCGTCGGCAATGACGTCACCCTTGCTCAGGCGGTCGCCGACGGCGACGATCGGGCGCTGGTTGATGCACGTGCCCTGGTTGGAGCGGGCAAACTTGATGAGCTTGTAATCCTTGATCTCGCCGCTGTCGTAACGCACCTTGACGCTGTCGGCCGAGACGGCCATGACCAGGCCGTCATCCTCGGCGAGGATGACCACGCCGGAGTCCACGCACAGCTTGTGCTCGATGCCGGTGGCGACGATCGGCGCCTCCGTGACCATCAGCGGCACGGCCTGACGCTGCATATTCGCGCCCATGAGGGCACGGTTCGCGTCGTCGTTTTCCAGGAACGGGATCATGGCCGTCGCGATGGAGACCATCATGCGCGGAGAAATGTCGATGTAGTCGACGCGGTCGCGGTCGACCTCGACGATCTCGTCACGGTGGCGGCAGGTGATACGCTCGTTGATGAGGCAGCCGTTTTCATCGACCGGCTCGCTCGCCTGTGCGACGATGTAGCGATCCTCGACGTCCGCCGTCATGTACTCGACGTCGTCAGTCACGCGGCAGGTGCCCTTCTCCACGCGGCGGAACGGCGTCACGAGGAAGCCGTACTCGTTCACGCGGGCATAGGACGCGAGATAGCTGATCAGGCCGATATTCGGACCTTCCGGCGTCTCGATCGGGCACATGCGGCCGTAGTGGCTGTAGTGCACGTCACGAACATCGAAGCTCGCGCGCTCACGCGACAGGCCGCCGGGGCCGAGGGCGGAGATGCGGCGCTTGTGCGTCAGCTCTGCCAGCGGGTTGGTCTGATCCATGAACTGGGACAGCGGGCTGCTGCCGAAGAATTCCTTGATGGAGGCCGTCACGGGACGGATGTTGATGAGCGACTGCGGGGTGACCACATCGAGATCCTGCAGCGTCATGCGCTCGCGGATCACGCGCTCCATGCGGCTGAAGCCGATGCGGAACTGGTTTTGCAGCAGCTCGCCCACGCTGCGCACGCGGCGGTTGCCGAGATGGTCGATGTCATCCGGCTCGCCGATGCCGTGTGCCAGGCAGCACAGGTAGTTGATGGACGCAAACATATCGTCCGCGATGATGTGTTTCGGAATGAGCAGGTCGAGGTTCTCCTCGATGGCTTCCTTGAGCGCGTCGCCCTCGTACTGCTCCATGAGCTGGCGCAGGATCACGCCGCGCACAAGTTCCTTGACACCGAGCTCGGCAGGGTCGAAGTCGACGTAGTGCTTCATGTCGACCATGCCGTTGCCGAACACGCGGATGGACTTGCCGTCCACATCCAGGTAGACGTCGTTGACGCCTGCTTCGGCGATCTCCTCGGCGCGCTCGCGCGTGAGCACCTCGCCCGCCTCGGCAAGGATCTCACCGGTCATCGGGTCGGCGACCGGGGCCGCCAGCGCGAAGCCGGCGATGCGGCCGCGCAGGCCGAGCTTCTTATTGAACTTATAACGGCCGACGTTCGAGATGTCATAGCGGCGGCGGTCATAGAACAGGCCCTCGAGCAGCGTCTCCGAGCTCTCGACCGTCGGGGGATCGCCCGGACGGAGCTTGCGGTAGATCTCGACGAGCGCCTCCTCGCGGGAGTTGCAGGTGTCCTTGTCGAGCGTGGCGACGATGCGCGCGTCGTTGTCGAACACTTCCTTGATCTGCTCGTTCGTGACGACGCCGGTCGTCATATCCGGGATGCAGGACAGCCAGGTATTCGGGTTGTCCGCCTTATAGGCGCCCATGGCCTTGATGAACCAGGTCACGGGCAGCTTGCGGTTTTTATCGATGCGGCAGTTGAAAATGTCGTTCAGGTCCGTCTCGTACTCGAGCCATGCGCCGTGGTACGGGATGACGGTCGTGCCGTAGGTGGAGTTGTAGGCCTTGTCGGTTTTCTTGTCGTAGTACACGCCGGGGGAACGCACGATCTGCGAGACGATGACACGCTCTGCGCCGTTGATGACGAAGGTGCCGCTGGGCGTCATGATCGGGAAATCGCCCATGAAGATCTCCTGTTCCTTGATCTCCTCGGTCTCCTTGTTGCGCAGGCGGACGCTGACCTTCAGCGGAGCCGCATACGTGGCGTCGCGCGCTTTGCACTCTTCCTCGGTGTACTTCGGGTTCTCGTCCATGGAATAGTCCACGAAGCGCAGCTCGAGATTGCCGGAGTAGTCGGTGATGACGTCCACATCCTTGAACACATCACGCAGGCCCTCTTCGAGGAACCACTTGTACGAATTCTTCTGGATCTCCAGAAGATTCGGCATGCTCTGGATCTCCTCGTGACGGGCAAAGCTCATTCGTTCGGTTTTTCCGTAGGTGACTGCCTTTGGCATGGCGAACACTCCTTCTTTTGAGATTGCGAACACCCGGTTGGGTTGTAAAATACTTTTTTGACCTGTTGCATTTTTGCAGCGCATCCGGTAAAATGTGCTTGTAGGTTGTGGGAGTAGTCTCTCCCGCTCCTAAAGACACATAGCGTGATATTTTACCATTTCAACGCATAGGTTGTCAAGCACTATTTTGTGAATTTTCCGCCGGCAGGAGCGCGTCGCCCTGCCGCTTTTTTGTATCTTCGGAGGGATGGCCATGGATGTCCGGATCTGCCTGCTGCTGGCCGCCGAGGCCGGGCTGGCGCTGGTGCTGCTGTGGAGCGCCGGCGTGCTCCGGAAACCGGCGCACGTCCTGTGCGCGGCGCTGCTGCTGGCGGCGGCGTTCGTACTGCGCGGACTGTGCCTGAATTATGAGACGAGTGATTACACACAGTTTCTGACTGTCTGGGTCGATTTTTTCCGCACGCACGGCGGGCTCGCCGCGCTGCGGGAGCCTGTGGGAAATTATAATGTACCGTACCTGACGTTTCTGGTGCTCATCAGCGGCAGCTCCCTGTCCGATCTGCACCTGATCAAACTGTTCAGCATCTTTTTTGACGTCGTGCTCGCGTGGTCGGTCATGCAGCTCGTGGGTCTGTTCCGGCGTGAAGCGGTGTGGAAGCTCTCGGCGTTCTTTCTCGTGCTCTTCTGGCCGACGGTCGTGCTCAACGGCGCGCTCTGGGGCCAGTGCGACAGTGTGTATGCCTCTCTCGCCGTGCTGAGCGTCTATCTCGTGCTGGCCGGGCACCCCGTGCTCGGCGTTGTAAGCATTGCGGCAGCATTTTCCTTTAAGCTGCAGGCCGTGTTTATCATGCCGGTGTTTCTGCTCTTCTGGCTCACGCGGCGCGTCAGGCTGCGGCACGCGCTGGCCTTCCCCGCCACGTGCGTGGTCATGGTGCTCCCGGCCGTCATCGCCGGGCGCGGATTGTGGGATGCACTGACCATCCCGTTTCAGCAGACGGGCAGCATCGGCACCGGGCTCAACTACAACGCCTCGTCCGTCTTTGCGCTCGTCACGGATGTGCGCGAGCCCGATCTCGCCGCAAAGCTCGGCATCGGCGCGGCCGCGCTCGTGATTGTGCTGCTGGCCGTCTGGTTCTGGCTGCGCCGGAACGATTGCTCCGACCGGGCGCTCGTGCTGGCGGCGGCGCTGCTGGCAATCGCGATCCCCTTTTTCCTGCCGCACATGCACGACCGGTATTTCTTCGCCGCCGATGCGCTCACGCTCGCGCTGGCAGCCGCGTGGCCGCAGCTGACGCTGCCTGCGGTGCTGTGCGAATTTGCGTCCCTGCTCGGCTATCACGCCTATCTGCGCATGCGCTACCTGCTGCCGATGGCCGACGGTGCGCTCGCGCTCATTGCCACGCTCATCATTCTGGCGGCCGCACTGGCGCTGGAGCTGCGGCAGAGTGCGCCGCTGGACGACAAAATGAAAAAATCGACCTGAGTCAAAAATTTGTGGTTGACATTCCGCGCTTTTCTGTTATAATAACTCATGCATTTGAAAAGTGCATATGCGGGAGTGCTGGAATCGGTAGACAGGCAGGCTTGAGGTGCCTGTGTCCAACCATAGACGTGTGGGTTCAAGTCCCATCTCCCGCACCAAAAATCGGCAAGCATCATACGATGCTTGCCGATTTTTACTTCTTCACTCTTACTCTTACCTTTTAACTATTCACTCTTACCTCTTCACGATTTAATAGCACAGCCGCCGGCGGGAACCCCCGCCGGCGGCTGCTTTGTGAGAGAGGCGCAAATTATCCAACGATGAAGTACAGAACCATGAGCGCGCACAGCAGGTACATGATCGGGTGGATCTCCTTGGCCTTGCCGCGCACGAGCTTAACGAGCACGTGCACGATGATGCCGGCGCCGAGACCGTTGGTGATGTTGCCGGTGAAGGCCGTGAACATCATCATGACGCAGGGACCGATGGCCTCGTCAAAGTCCGTGAAGTCGATCTCCGTGAAGCCCTTGAGCATGAGGAAGCCGACATAGATCAGCGCCGGGCCGGTCGCGGCATACGGGATAGCGACGAACAGCGGCGCGAGGAAGATGGTCAGCAGGAACATGATGCCTGTGACGAGCGCGGTCAGACCGGTGCGGCCGCCGGCTTCCACGCCGGAGGTGGACTCGACAAAGGTCGTGATGGTGGTGTTGCCGGTCAGTGCGCCGACGCAGGTGCCGATGGCGTCGACGAGGAAGGGCCGCTCGATGCCGGGCAGGTTGCCGTTTTCATCGAGCATATTGGCACGGTTGGCGACGGCGAGCACCGTGCCGAGCGTGGAGAAGAAATCGCCGAAGAAGCACACAAACACGAGGATGAGTCCACTTGCGGTGAACACGCCCTTGAAATCCAGGTTGAACATGACGTTGCCCAGCTCACCGAAGTCCGGCATGGCGGCGACGCCGTTGAGCGTCGTCACGCCGAGGGGGATGCCGACGAGCGTGGTGGCGATGATACTGATGAGGATGGCGCCCTTGACGTTCAGGGCGTTGAGCACGATGATGAGCAGCAGACCGCCGATGGCCAGCAGCACGGCAGGATCGGTGAGATTGCCGAGGGCAATGCCGTTTTCAAACGAGCCGATGCCGCAGTTTTTGAAGCCAAGATAGGCGATGAAAAAGCCGATGGATGCGGAGATGGCGATCTTAATGTTCTTGGGAATGACGCGCACGATCAAATCGCGCAGGCCAAAGACCGTCAGCAGTACGAAAATGATACCGGAAATGAGCGTGATCGCCATGGCGGCGCCGAAGCTCAGCGCCTGCGACTGAATGAGCGCGCCGAGAATGAAATTCGAACCCATGCCAGTCGAAAGTGCGAAGGGGAAGTTCGTGTAAAAGGCCATCAGCAGTGTGATGAGGCCAGACACGAGCGCGCAGGTGATCATGATGGCGGACTTGGTGATGACAACGCCGTTGACATCCGTGATGTACGCCTCACCGCCGCAGATCGCGGCCGGCTGGACGGCCAGCACATACGCCATGGTCATGAAGGTGGTCAGGCCTGCGATGATTTCGGTTTTCTTATCCGTACCGCGCAGACCGAGTTTGAAGAATTTCTCCATCAAAAACGCCTTATCCTTTCTCTGTCTCTGATTGATTTATGCTTCCGCATCCGCAAACACGGGTACGAACGTCTGGTTGGTGCCGTTGACGAGGCCCATATCCGTAATGACCACGCTCGGCAGCACCGGCAGCGCCATGATGGCCGTTGCCAGCAGGGTGAGCTGTCCGTCGCTGATAACATCGAGCGCGGACTGCACGGCCGCGATCTCGTCGGCGACCTCGGCGCAGGGCTTCTGGCTCATGAGGCCGGCAGCCGGCAGGGCAATATGTGTCTCCCGCTCGCCGTCGATCACGCAGACACCGCCGCCGCAAGCGCGCAGAATTTCGGCGGCGCGGAAAGCATCCTTCGGGTCATGGTAGCTGACGGTGAAGTTGTGGCTGTCGTGCGAAATGGTGGACGCGAGCGCGCCGCTGCGCAGGCCAAAGTCGCGGTAGACGGCGATCGTCTTTCCGCCGCGGCCGTAGCGGTTGGCACAGCAGACGAACACGAGCGTCGGATCGCCGCTGATATCGACGACACCGTCACGCACCGGCAGATCCACCGGCTCGACGTGGCGCAGAATGCGGTTGCCGTCCTCGGACACCATGACGTTGACGCGGATCGTATCGCCGGTATAGCCCTCCGGCACACGAAGTTCGAAGGACGCGGGGCCCGTGATCTGCGGCAGATCAACGGTGTTCGGCAGGTCATAGTCGGCCGTCTTGCAGTCGCCGCCGAGGTACTTGCCGTCCTCCGCGACGAGCACGCCCTCGGTGAACACGGCCTTCGGCCGGCTGCCGTCGAGCGCGTCGACGAGCTGAATATCGGCGATGTAGCCCGGCGCGATCGCGCCGAGATCGTCAAAGCCGTACTCACGCGCGGCGTTGAACGTCGCCATCTTGACAACTTCACGGCCGTCGAGGCCGGAGGCGACCGCCTTGCGCACAACGTTGTTGATATGGCCAACGGTGAGCAGATCCTTGGCGTGGACGTCGTCCGTGCAGACGGATACGAAATCGCGCCACGGCTGATCCTTGCAGCCGTCGACAAGGAAGGAAAGGTTATCAATGAGGGAGCTGGCGCGGAGATTGATATGCATGCCGGCGCGGAGCTTGGCGCGCACCTCGTCGGCGTTCACGCTCTCGTGGTCGGACACAGGGCCGCCGATGCGGTAGGCCGCAAGCTCACGGCCGAAGCAATACGGCGCATGGCCCTGCAGGAACATGCCGCGGCGCAGGCCCTCGTCGATGATGGTGTGCATGCGCTCGCTGTCCTGAATGACGCCGACGTAGTCCATGATCTCGGCGATACCGATGACGTCGTCCATGTCCAGCAGCTCGCCGACTTCCTTGGCGAGGAACTCAGCGCCGGCGTTTTCCATGCCGGGCACGGACGGCACGCACGACGGGGCAAGCACGTACTGGCGGAGCTTGGACTTTTTCGCATTGGCGAGCATGAAGCGCACGCCGTCGAGGCCCATGACGTTGCCGATCTCGTGCGGGTCGGTGCAGATGGTCGTCGTGCCCCACGGCAGGATGGCGCGGGCGAGATTTTCCGGGATCATCATCGTGCTCTCGATGTGCATATGCGTGTCGATGTAGCCGGGGATCAGGTAGCGGCCATGACCGTCGTAGTACGACTTGGACGGCAGGACGGCCTCCTGTCCTTCCTCACGCACCAAAACAACAAATCCGTCCAGTATGTCGACACTGGCCGGATAGATTTCTCCCGTAATGACATTGAAAAACTGCACGTTGCCGATCGTCAGATCGCACGGGATCTGACCCATGGCCGCCTGAATGAGGCGTGAGCGATCCTTTGCCTTGCGTGTACGCATCAAAATTCCTCCCTGAAATCATAAGCTGCTGACAAAACCATAAAAAGCGTTTCCGCTTTCTATCCAGACAAAAAAACGGCGGAGCGTCTGCAATCTGCGACCCTCCACCGAAACGGCAAAGCTCACACAGCGGTTTGGCGCTGTGCGTGCTGCATTCCGGTAGTCGGGCAATTCAAGGGCCGCCCGGTAGAGACGCGGGGCCCATGTGACTTCCCCGCCTATACCTGAAAGTGTCTGTGTTCACTTGTTGGAACGCCTTGATTATAAATCCGGCGGCACCAGAAAGCAATTATTCAAGAATCTGAAATAATCCCGCGCTTTCGATTTTTCTCTATCCATTTCGCTGAATTTACTCCCAGAAAATGAAAGTGTCTCCGACCGGCGTATGTTCGTCCGGCAGAGACACATTCCTGTATTATGTCTTTTATGCGCTTACGCGCCGCGCAGCAGCGCCACGGCCGAGCGCGCGGCCGTGGCCGCGTCCGGGCAGTAGACGTCCGCACCGATCTCATCGCTGTAGCCGGGCGTGATGGGCGCACCGCCGACAAAGATCTTCACCCGGTCGCGGATACCGCGGGCCTTTGCCAGCTCTACCACATCGCGCATTTCCGGCATGGTCGTCGTCAGCAGCGAGGAACAGGCAATGATGTCGCAGTGCTGCTCGATGGCCGTGTCCACAAACTGCTCCGCCGTGACATCCACGCCGAGGTCGACGACCTCCAGTCCGCTGCCCTCCATCATGATCTTGACGAGGTTTTTGCCGATGTCGTGCATATCGCCGCGCACCGTGCCGAGGCAGACGCGGCCGATCGTTTCGCTGCTCTCCCCCATCATGTACGGCTTGAGCAGCTCCGTCGCCGCCGCCATGCAGCGCGCCGCAATCAGCATCTCCGGCACAAAGGCGCGGTTAGCCGAGAAATCCTCGCCGAGGATGGCCATGCCGTGCACGAGACCGTCCGTGAGGATCTCCTGTGCACCATGCCCGGCATCCAGCGCCTCGGAGCACAGCTGCAGCACACGCTTTTGCTGCCCGCGCACGAGCGCGGACGCGATGCGCGAGAACACATCGCCCTGCGGCTGCTCGGTCTCGGCTGTGCTTGCAACCTGCGCGGCCGCTGCGTGCACGCTCCGGCGCGGCACGGGCGGCAGGTGCGTCACCGGTACATGCAGAGCCGCATTGTATTCATCGACCGCCTGATTGAGATAGGTATCCACATGCGGGTAGACCGTGCCCGCCAGCCCGTAGGTGATCGACGGGATATAGTGTCCGCCGGGGCAGTTGCGCCGCAGCACGCCGCGGGCATAGGTGAGGATGTCCTCGGGTGTGGCGTCCTTGCGGTCAATGGCCGCGCCGAAGCCGCCCATGAGCGTAAGCCGCCCGTTTAAGTGCGCCTGCAGGGCAGGAATATCGTTTTCCGGCAAAACGCCCTGCCAGACCTGAATGCCGATCTCGGCCATGTCGTCCACGATGGGCACGAGATAGGAGTCCGCGTGGTGGATGGCGATGACGCCGCGCGAGCGGATGTAGCCATAGAACCGGCGGTATGGTTCCTTGAAGAATTCCCGCCACATCTCGGGCTTCATGAACAGGGCATTTTTTGTGCCCCAGTCGTCGTGCGAAAAGATCACGTCCGGCTGCAGGTTGTCGATGAGCATCCGCACATACGTCAGGCGATACTCCGTGATGTAGTCGATGAGCGCGTGCATCTCATCCGGATGGGCGTAAAGGTTCGTGAGCGTGTCCTCAAAGCCCATAAGGAAATGGCACTGCTCGAATATGCCCGTGCCCATAAACCCGGCCAGCAGATGATCCGGCCCGCAGGCAGCGCGCGCCTCGGCGCGGCAGGTCTCCCACCCCTCCGTACAGGCGGACTCCAGATCCGGCGCGTGCACCGTCTCACGCCAGCGCATGATGTCCGGGCAGACGGCGAGACCCTCGCGCGTGTCCGGCATCGGGCCGGGCGCGTCCTCGGGAAACAGGATCGTCGTACCCCAGCGGTCCTTGCTCGTTGTACCGCGCTTGCGGTTGCCGCGCAGGTAGGTGTTGCACGGGTCGGTAAGGCACATATGCAGGGCCTCGTACTGGCGCAGCTGGCGCTCCGGCTGGCCGTCCGGCTTGAGCAGCTCGAGGAAAATTTCTTTTGGTGTGGACATGGTCTTCACTCCTTGTTGTACAAAACGCAGGATGTATACGTCATCGTGCGCGGGCCGTAGTTGTAGGCAAGTCCCGAACGGATGCAGACATCGCTCACAAGCAGGCCGTACGCCTCCATGGACGACAAGCGCTTGGCCGGATACCGGCACGGGCGGTCGGGGTAAGTGCAGCGGGCACAGAGGGTGCACGTGCCGGCCGTCAGCGGCAGGCAGCCGGGATGCAGCCGCCGCATCTGGCGGGCAAAGTCGGCAAAACGGCGCTTATGTGCCGCGCCGATTCCCTCAATGGACGCATAGTCAAAGTCATCGCGCAGCGTTCCAGTCGTCTGCACGAGAATGCCGGCATCGTAGCGTGCAATGTGCCGGGCGGCCGTTTCGATGCTGCCGCAGCCGGGCGGGCAGGCCCAGTTGTGCCCAAAGCGACCGCAGCGGTCGGCCGCACACATATCGCGCACCGCCGTCATCGGCACCGCCGCCGTCATATTCAACTGTGCCCAATGGGAAAAGCCGTTGCCGGCCGCCAGAGTCTCAGGATCGTTCATATGCAAAGCCTCTTGACAAAGCAAAGTTCCGCCGCTTAGAATGTGCCTATATCTTATAAGGGGGCGGCGGCCGTGTCAAGCATTCAAATTGAACAAAACGGCCGGAACCGCACCATTCCCCTGCCGGCCGGTGAGACGCTGCTGTCGATCCTGCGGTGCGCGGGCTATTCCATCCCCGCAGCCTGCGGCGGAAAAGGCCGCTGCGGCAAATGCCGCGTACCGGTCAACGGCGTACCGCGGCTCGCCTGCCGTGTCTACCCGGAGGACGGCGACACCGTCACACTGCCGGAAGCTGCCGGCGGCGCGATCCTGACCGGTACCGTGCCGCTGCCCGCCTGTCAGCCGGGGCGCACGGGCTGTGGTGCTGCCGTCGATCTCGGCACGACGACCGTCGTCGTGCGGCTATACGACCTTGCTTCCGGCGCAGAGCTGGCAACCGGCAGCGGCTGGAACGCGCAGGCGCCCTATGGGGCCGACGTCATCAGCCGCATCCAATACACGCTCGAGCAGCCGGACGGCCTGCAGGAACTCTCGCAGCGCATCCGCGAGCAGATCTGGGCGCTGGTATCCGGCGCACTCACGCGCTGCGGCCGCGCGCCGGACGCGCTGCACGAAATCACACTCGCCGGCAACACCGTCATGCAGCATCTCTTCGCCGGGTACTCCGTGCGCGGCATCGCCGCGGCGCCGTTCCGGCCGGAGACGCTCTTTGAAGCGCCCGGAGCCGAAACACTGCACAGCGTGCCGGTGCACTTTGCCCCCTGCGTGGCGGGCTACGTCGGCGGGGACATTACGGCCGGTCTGCTGGCCGCAGGACTGGCAGATCTGCCGGGCACAAACCTGTTTCTCGACATCGGCACCAACGGTGAAATGGCGCTCGGCGGGCGCGACGGATTTGTCTGCTGCGCCGTGGCGTCCGGCCCAGCCTTCGAGGGCGCGGGCATCACGTGCGGTATGCCGGGTGTGGACGGGGCCGTCAGTCGCGTGCGGTATGACCACGGCTTTCTGTACGACGTCATCGGAGGCGGTGAACCCAAGGGCCTGTGCGGCTCCGGCCTGCTCGACCTGACGGCGGTGCTGCTGCGTCTCGGCGTCATCGCGCCCGGCGGGCGGCTGCTGCCGCCGAAGGACGCGCCGGAATCCCTGCGCCGCTGTCTGACGCGCGATGACGACGGCAACGGCCGCTTTCACCTGACGCCGGAGGTGTACCTCACGGCGGCGGACGTGCGCAATCTGCAGCTGGCCAAGGCCGCCGTCGCAGCGGGCATCCGCGTGCTGCTGCAGCAGCGCGGCATCACGCCGGAGCAAGTGGACGGCGTGTACCTTGCCGGCGGCTTCGGCAGCTATCTCGACCCCGAGAGCGCCATGGCCATCGGCATGCTCCCGCGCGCGTGCGCGGGCAGATTGCACACGCTCGGCAACACGGCGCTCGCCGGTGCGGCCGCGCTCGCGCTCGCCCCTGCGCAGTGGCAGCGCATCGGAGATATTTCCCGGGCATGCAGCTATCTGGAGCTGTCCGGCCGCGCGGACTTTGCCGCGGCCTTTACCAATCATCTAACCTTTCCGCAGCCATAACATTTCACGGAGGTCACAACATGGAAATCCGTTTCCCCCTCATCCTCGACGGCGCGACCGGCACCGAACTGCAAAAGCACGGCTACGCCGGCGATGTGAGCGCTGAGCAGTGGACGCTCGAGCACCCGGACGTCATTGTGGACATCCAGCGCGGCTATGTCGCTGCCGGAAGCCAGGTGCTCTACACGCCGACCTTCGGCGCCAACCGGCAGAAGCTCGAGGAACGCAGCATCTTCAACCAGACAGCCGACTATAATCGCCGCCTCGCCGCGCTCTCGCGTCAGGCGGCGGACGGGAAGGCGTGGATCGCGGGCGATCTCGCGCCGACGGGTCTGTTTCTCGCTCCGCTTGGTGAGGCATCGTTCGAGGATCTGGTCGATATCTACACCGAGCAGGCGGCCGGACTCGAAGCGGCCGGTGTCGATCTGTATGTCATTGAGACGATGATGACGCTCTCGGACGCGCGCGCCGCCGTACTGGCCGTGCGCAGCGTGAGCGACAAGCCGATCTTCGTGTCCTTCACGTGCGACGAGAGCGGCCGGAGTCTCTCGGGCACGGACGTGACCGCCGCGCTGACCGTGCTGCAGGGCATGGGCATCCACGCTTTCGGGCTCAACTGCTCGACCGGGCCGGAGCAGATGCTCGTGCAGCTGCGCCGCTTGCGGGAATACGCCCGCGTACCGCTGATCGCAAAGCCCAACGCCGGCATGCCCATTACCGTCGGCGGCAAGACTGTGTACGACTGCACGCCGGAGGAATTCACGGCATTTGTACAGCCGATGCTGGCAGCGGGCGTAGCCGTTTTCGGCGGCTGCTGCGGCACGACGGCGGAGCACATCGCCGCGCTGCGCACTGCGCTCAGGGACGCGAAATTCGTCCCGCCCGCACCGGAGCACACAGACCTGCTCCCGGCCGCAACGGAGAAGCTTCCCTGCTATCTGCCGGTGGACGCCGGGCACGGCCCGGTGCTGACCGCCGGGCCCGACCTTGAGGACCGGCTGGCGGATGCGCTCGACGGCAGCGAACCCATGGTCGCGCTGCGCATCGGTGCCTGGGAGGATATCGACGCGCTGACCGACGTGCAGTACCTGCTGAGTAAACCGCTGTGCCTCGTCTGCGACGATGCAGAGCTGCTCGAGGCGGCGCTGCGCGCCTATCAGGGCCGCGCGCTGTACGAGGGCACGCTCCCGGAGGCGGCGCTGCTGCCCCTGTGCGACCGGTACGGCCTGCTGATTTGAACAGTCGCCGCCCGAGGTGATAAATTTCGTAGCGACCACACACCCTTGAGGTAAAAAAGAGACGCAGGAGGATGCTACGCCTGCCGGGCGGCTTCTGCAGAAAGCGCGAGTTTCTTAGCGCTTATTGTGACAGAAAAGCGTAAAAAGGCAGCAGTTTTTTGTTGACACAGCAAATTTTCTGTGAAATAATGAACCTGTACTACGTAGATACATCCGGTGCTGTGGGGTACACCGCGTGGGACAACCGTTATGAGAGGAATGACCATCCCTCATAAACAGGAACGGAGCAGATACATCCCCCCGTATCTGCTCCGTTTTTCTTTTTAAAATTCATACGTCCAGCCGCCCGGCGTATTTCTTCCCGCCGACGGACAGCACCGCAAGCATGGCAAACACGGCGGCAAAGCCCATTGCATCCCAGACCGTAAACGGCGTATTGAGCAGCGTCACGGCCAGGATGGCCGCTGTGACCGGCTCAGCAAAGCCGTAGAGCACGCTCTTTTCCGGGCCGATGAGCTTCACGCCCGTCATATAGAGGTTGAAGGCCAGCAGGTTGCCGAAGAGCACCACAAACAAAATGCCGCCGACGCCGCGCAGCGACGGCGTATAACCGAGCGTCCAAGGGCGCATGGTCAGCTCAAAGAGCACGGCACCCATCAAAAACGCCCATGCCTGCAGCATGCTGACCGGATAATCGCGCAGCTCCCGGCGCGGACAGAGGCAGTTATACACTGTCACGCACACCGCGCACGCAACGCCCGCGATCAGCGCCACCGGCGACACGGCAAACGCAGTCAGGTCGCCGTGCGTGGTCAGCAGCGTCACGCCGAGCAGCGCCAGCACGATGCTGGCAATCTCATACGCACGCGGCTTTCTGTGCGCGCCCGCGCAGGCGACCAGCAGCACCATCACCGGCGACAGATCCTGCATGATTGTGCCGATCGCCGCGTTGGAAAACTGAATGGTCAGAAAATAAAGAAACTGGCTCAGGCTGATGCCGAAAACGCCGTAGAGCACCAGCATCACCGTGCTGCCGCGCTGCCGCCATGGGGCGAACAGCAGCCGCCGGTCCTTCACCAGCCAGTATACGAACAAAATCAGGCCCGCCAGGCCCAGACGGATCGGGATCAGCCACGTGGTCTGCATGGCCTCATGCGTAAAGAGATACTGCCCCATCGTGCCGGAAATGCCCCAGCACACACCACCGCCCGCTGCCATCAGCGCGCCCTTGAGCTGTCGGCTCATCGCAAACATCGACCTCGCTATCCATCGGAATACGCGCTATTATAGCAGACGGCGTTCACGGCTTCAAGCGCTGATTTCACGATTTTTTCGCCCGCTCCGGCACACCGGCAAGGCAAAACGGCAGTTCCAGCGAGTGCTGCTCGAGCAGCGCCCGGTCGCGCAGGATCTCCCCCGCCGGGCCGTCGGCCGCGATCTGCCCGTCGTGCAGCAGCAGAACGCGGTCACACGTCTCGAGCACGAGGTCCAGATCGTGCGTCGCGATGATCTTCGTCACCGGCAGCGCGTTGAGCGTGCGGATGAGCGTGCGGCGGTTTTTCGGGTCGAGCGCCGTGGACGGCTCGTCCATGAGCATGATCTTCGGCTGCATGGCGAGGATGGTCGCGATGGCGGCCATGCGCTTTTCACCGCCGGAGAGCTTGTGGTTGCGGCGGTTTTTCAGGTGGGTGAGATTCAGCTCCGCGAGCGTCCGATCCACGAGCGCCTCCGCCTCCGGGCGGGGCATGCCGTAATTGAGCGGGCCGAAGAGCATGTCCTCAAACACCGTCGGCATGAACATCTGGTTGTCCGAATCCTGCAGGACATAGCCCAGCCGCCGGCGGATGGCCGCGAGGTTGCCGCGGTTCATCTCCAGGCCGTCGATCGTGATCGTGCCGGAGACGGTGATAAGCCCCAGCGCCGCTTTCATGAGCGTGGACTTGCCCGCACCGTTGGCGCCAATCAGACCGACCTGCTCACCCTCGGAAACGGAAAACGATAAATCATTCAAAATCGTGCGCTCGCCCGGATAGGCGAACGAAACATGGTCAAAACACAGCATATGCGCCCCTCCTCAGGCAAAAAGTCCGCCCAGCAGCACCGGCAGATTGTACAGCCGCGCCAGAACGATCAGCGCCGCGCAGCCAATGGCAAACAGCCACGAGGCCCGGCTCGACGGCCGGCCCTGCGCGTAATGGAACTCTCCATGATAGCCGCGCAGCTCCATGCTCTCGTAGAGCGCAGTCGCGCGGTCCATGCTGCGCAGCAGCAGCTGACCCAGGAACGAGCCCCAGGCGGAAATATGCACACCCTTCTGCCCCGGCGCGCGCAGGCGGTAGGCATCCGTCATGATGGCCGCCTCGTCAAGCAGCACGGAGATGTACCGGAACGTGAGCAGCAGCAGCGACGTGAGCACTTTCGGCACGTGCAGCTGCCGCAGCGCGCGGCAGACGTCCTCAATGCTCGTCGTCGCCGCGAGCAGGAACGACGCCATGAGGCAGAAGATGCCCTTCATCATCAGCGTCAGCATGGAGATCACGCCGCCGCTGACGCCGACCGTGCCGATATACAGCACGATCTGCTTGTCGAAGAAGGGGTTGAACAGCCCCACCGCGCACACGAGCGGCATGACCACGCGCAGCTTGTGAAAGCACGTGTGCACCGGGATCATGCTGACCTGATAGCCGACAAGCGGGAAGAGCACCATGACGAACACGCCCGAGATGTCGTACTTATGAAATGAGACCGTCACGACGATGTAGAGCACGGTCACAAAAAGCTTGGACAGCGGACTGAGCCGGTGCATCGGCGAATCCTGCGCTGCCAGCTCGTCCATGGCCCGCAGCTCGACACTGGCCTGCTGTGCTTTGTTCACGTGTACTCACCTCCCCCATTGGTGCAAAAACGCCCATTGCGGCAAGCTCCGAATGGAGCTTGCCGCATGGGTCGTATCCGGATGTCTGGTATCGAGATCAGGATTGATGGCGCTTCTTGTGCCGGCAGATCCCGCCGACACCGCAGATGAGCGCCGCTGCCGCCGCTACGATGGCAGCACCCGCCACGCCGGACACGGACGTGCCAGCTGCGGAATCGCTCCCGGCGAAGGAATAGTCCGGCAGGAACGCCGTCTTTTCCTGCACGGCGCCAGCCTTATCGGCCGCGCTGCTCTGCACGCCGTAGCTGTCCTCGTCGAGGCCCATGTTCTGCGTGTAGCCAGCGTCGCTGTTGCCAAACAGCGACCACTCCAGCCCATCGGGGTTGCCGCTGGCCAGCAGCGACAGGCCGCCGCCGACGAGCACCGCCGCAAGGGCGATGACCGCGATCGTGCCCTTGAACGAGACCTTACCGGCAACTTCTCCGCCCGTGGACACATCGCGCAGCAGCTCCGGCCGCGCCTCATAGAGGAACAGCAGCACCGCAGCCGTGATGAGGCCCTCGATCAGGCCGATGGCCAAATGAATGGGCTGCATGATGGCGCAGAACGCGCCGAACGGCAGATCCGTGATGCCGGAGAGCGTCGTCTCCAGCACGACCGAGAACGCGCCAAGCTGCAGCGTCAGCACACAGCCGAGCACGGACGCGAGCGTGATCTTGAGGCGGTTCGCCGCCCGCTCGCCGCGGCGTGCAAAGCAGTGGCTTCGCATCAGCGGCCGATAGATGAGAAAATATCCGACAAAGCAGCCGTAAAACGCCATGTTCCAGACGTTCGCGCCCAGCGCCATCAGGCCGCCGTCGGCAAAGAACAGGCTCTGGATCGTAAGGATCACGATCATGGACAAGAATCCCGCCCACGGCCCAAGCACCGACGTGAGCAGCAATCCGCCGCACAGATGGCCGGACGAGCCGGTGCCGGGGATGGTGTAGTTGATCATCTGCCCCGCGAACACGAGCGCCGACATGACGGCCATGGTCGGCAGCTTCTTGGCCGCCGAGGTCAGATCCTGCTTTTCTTCCTTGTGCAGCTCCACGATCGAGGCCCCCGCAACGACCGCAGAAGCGGCATACATCACACCGGCGACTGCCGGCGTGAGCAACGCATCTGCCATATGCATGGGATGCACCGCCTTTCCCTTCGTTTCTTATGACAAGATTATAACGCACCAGCCGCTTCCTGTACAAGCTCCGGGGGGGGATTCGTTGCTCAACACTTTCTCTCCCTGTGATGAAAAACGAAAAAAAAGTTGGTGCCGGATGCGATTTGCATCCGGCGCCAGCTGATTTTCATGGATGGGCAGCATCACGCCGCCGGTTATAAAGAAACATGCCGACCCCCGCGCCGCAGATGAGCATATAGCCCAGAACGCTGAGCCAATCCGGCACCTCGCCAAAGACGAAAAAGCCCAGCGCGGCCGCAAAGAGCACCTGCGTATAATCATACACCGAGATCTCCTTGGCCGGCGCGCAGACATACGCCTTCGTGATGCCGAGCTGCCCGACGCACGCAAACGCCCCCGCCAGCAGAAGATAGATCAGCTGCCGCGCGCTCAGCGGCTCATAATCCAGCAGCAGAAGCGGCAGGCAGACCAGACAGGAGAATGCCGAGAAATAAAACACGATGCGGCTACCGTTTTCCCCGCGCGCGCCGAGATAGCGCACAAACGTATACGCAGCGCCCGCGCCCAATCCGCCGAGCGCACCGGCCAGCGCCGGAAGCGCCTGAGGATTATCGAAGCTCGGTTTGATGATGCACACACTGCCGCCGAAGGCGACCAGAACGCCGAGCACCTGCACAAGGTTCGGCTTTTCGCGCAGCAGGAAAATCGAAAACACGATGGCGAAAAACGGCGAGAGCTTGTTGAGCATGTTCGCATCCGGCAGGTTCAGCTTGCCGATGGCATAAAAATTGCACAGCAGACCCAGCGTGCCGAAAAAGCACCGGCCGAACAGCGCCGGGAGGTTGCGCCGCTCCGGCAGGAACGACGTGTGGCTACGCAGCATGAGGATGACGATGAAAATGAGCGCAACAAAGTTGCGGAAGAATGCCTTTTCAAACGACGGCAGATCGCCCGCCAGCTTCACGAACATGGACATGAGCGAAAAGCCGAACGCCGCGATGAGGACATAGACGATGCCCTGTGTTTTTTGACTGCGTTTTTGCATAACGGTTTTCTCGATTCTTGCAAAGTCAATCTATTATACAACGCACTGCCGCGCTGTCAAGCCGCACAGAGCGCGAAAAAGGCGCCCGGCCGGACACCGGGCGCCTTTTCGATAGGGGGATGAAAGGAAATATGAGAGATGAGAGGATTTACGGATTTGTGCCCTCGATCACTCGATCTCGAGGTGCTTGGACTCCGGCTTTACCGGGGCTTTCTTGGGCATGGTCAGCGTCAGGACGCCGTTTTCATAGGCGGCCTTGATGTTCTCGACGTCGATCTCGGACACGTTGAAGCTTCTGGAATAAGAACCATAGTAACGCTCGCGGCGGATGTAATCACCCTTGTTGTCCTTTTCGTCGTTGCTGTCCTTATGCTCGGCCTGGATGGACAGGATATCGTCGTCGATGTCAATGTGGATGTCTTCCTTGCGGAAGCCAGGCAGGTCGGCCTCAAGCTTGTAGCCGTCCGCCGTCTCGGAAATGTCGGTACGGAACGGATTGACCTGCTGGTCACCCCAGAAATTCTTCTCCATCTGTTCCAGTTCGCGGAACGGATTGTAGCTCATACGATAGCTTCTGCGGTCAAAAGGCATGATTTCGAACATTTTATATTCCTCCTAGAATTCTATACATGGTAATGATTTTCTCGAGCGTTCGTTTTATTTCTCTCGCTCTTTACGATATATAAATTACTATACAATTATGAATAAATAAAGTATATTCCGTGAACAAAATGTAAACGTTAGCACTCTTTTGGATTGAGTGCTAACGTTTTTCATGCTTTCTGATAGATCAGGAGGGCAAATTCGGTTTCCGTGGTCAGGGTGTCGCGTGCATGGAGCTTTGCCTGATCGCGCGCGCCGGTCTTATAGTAATACGGCGTCATGCAAAAGAGTGCCTCGATATCGGCATTCGTGCGCAGGGTGATCGTGCCGCGCAGCGTCCGCTGCTCCGCGAGTGTAAAGCCGGGCAGCGCCGGGTCGGGGACGGTGTTTTCATACGGGTGGTCGTACACCGCCTGCTTGAGTCCCCAGAGATGGCGCTCAAGTGGGATGACGCGCAGCAGCACCCCATTGGTGCGCAGCACACGCGCAAACTCAGCCGCATCGTGCGGCGCAAACACGTTCAGCAGCAGGTCACAGCTCGCGTCCGCGACCGGCAGGTGCGCAATGCTGGCCACGGCCAGCGTCAGCTCCGGCGCACGCCGGTGCGCGCAGATAAGCGCGTCACGCGAGATATCCACGCCGCAAATGGAGGGGCTTCTCCCCTGCGCCTGCAGCGCGTGCAGGACGCAGGCGGTGTAATACCCCTCGCCGCAGCCGGCGTCGAGCACGTCTGCGTCTCCGGAGGTATATTCTGCCGCGGCGGCGGCGATCGCATCGCGCAGCGGCGCATAATAGCCCGCGTCCAGAAACGCGGTGCGCGCGGCCACCATGCGCTGATCGTCGCCGTGGCGCTTGTCTTTGGACCGGTTCGTGCGCAGCAGATTCACATAGCCCCGCCGCGCGAGGTCATAGCAGTGCCCCGCGTCGCAGCGCAGGGATCGCTCCTCCCGGTGCAGCACACCACCGCAGACGGGACAGGTCAGTTCCGGCATTCCGGCTCCTTTCCGCAGAAAACCGCGCAGCCGGTCAGGCCGCGCGGTTGCAATGTCCACTTACAGCACCTTGGCCAAAAAGTCCTGCAGGCGCGCGCACTGCGGGTGCTCGAAGATATCCTTCGGCGTGCCGGACTCGGCGATCTTGCCGTCGGCCATGAACAGCACGCGGTCGCCCACCTCGCGGGCGAAGCCCATCTCGTGCGTGACGACGACCATCGTCATACCCTCGTGCGCCAGCTCCTTCATAACGTCGAGCACTTCGCCGACCATCTCGGGGTCGAGCGCGCTCGTCGGCTCGTCAAAGAGCATGACCTTTGGGTGCATGGCAAGCGAACGCACGATGGCGATGCGCTGCTTCTGGCCGCCGGAGAGCGCGGACGGATAGCTGTCGCCGCGGTCGGCCAGACCGACGCGGGCCAAGAGCTTGTCCGCCTCCGCATCCGCCTCTGCCTGCGACATGAGCTTCGTCTGCACGGGCGCAAGCGTGATATTCTTGCGCACGGTCATGTTCGGGAACAGATTGAAGTGCTGGAACACCATGCCCATCTGGCGGCGCATGGCATCGATATTCACCTTCGGGTCGGTGATCTCCGTACCGGCAAAGGTGATGGTGCCGGCCGTTGGCTGCTCGAGCAGGTTCAGGCAGCGCAGGAACGTCGACTTACCGGAGCCGGAGGGGCCGATAATGACCACGTTCTCGCCGGGGCTGACATGCTCGGAAATATCATCGAGCACGAGATGGTCGCCGAACGATTTGGACAGGTGTTTAACGTCGATCACTTTGACGCAGCCTCCTTTCAAGCACACCGAGCAGCTTGGAAAACAGCATGACCAGCAGCAGGTACATCAGCGCGATGCCGAACAGCGGGAACAGACCCTGATACGTCTTGGCAATGACCGCCTTGGCCGCATACGTCATCTCCTTACCGCCGATGACGGTGATAAGGGACGTATCCTTGAGCAGGGTGATAAACTCATTGCCGAGCGCCGGCAGGATGTTTTTGATCGCCTGCGGGATCACGATGAAGCGCATGGTCGTGAAATAGTTCAGGCCCAGGCTGCGGCCGGCCTCCATCTGGCCGGGGTCGACCGACATGAGGCCGCTACGGACGATCTCCGAGACGTAGGCGCCGGAGTTGATGCCGAGCGCCAGGATGCCGATCATGGTATAGTTGCGGCTGCTGGCAAAGATCACGAGGCTCATGATCAGCAGCTGCACCATCATCGGCGTGCCGCGGATGATGGTCGTATAGATCTTGCAGATGGCGTTGAACACACCGAGGATCACATTCTTGTGCCCGGCGCGCTGCTGGTCGTGCGCCGTGCGGATGACCGCGACGACGACGCCGAGCACGACGCCCAGCAGCAGCGCCAGGATCGTCGCTTCGAGCGTGGTGAGCAGGCCGTTCAGATACAGTTTCCAGCGTCCGGCGGCCACAAAGCTCTGGTAAAAGCCGACGAAGGCGTTGTCCCAGAAGCCGAGGGCCTGCCCGGCCTGCAGCTGCGCCGTCAGGTCGGCGTAAAGCTGCGCCCAATTACCCATGTAGATACCTCTTTCTTTCTACGCGCAAAGGGCGGCAGTTGGCCGCCCTTTACGTGGTTTGCATTTTGGATGCGATTACTTCGCGGAAATATACTTGTCGATGATGGACTGGATGGTGCCGTCCGCCTTGAGCTCGGCCAGCGCCTTGTTCAGGGCTTCCTGCAGCGCGGTGTTGTCCTTAGCCATGCCGATGGCGTAATCCTCGTTGGCGTACTCGGTGTCCAGAATGGTCAGACCGGCGTTTGCCTTGACGTACTCCTGAGCCGGTGCTTTGTCGATCACGACGCAGTCGACCTTACCGGCGAGCAGGTTCTGCACGGCGGTCGCGCCGTCATCAAAGGGAACCACGCTGTCCTCGCCGTAATCATCGATGCAATAGCTATAACCGGTGGTGCCGCGCTGGGTGCCAATCTGCTTGCCTTCGAGATCATCAATGCTCTTGATATCGGAGCCTTCCTTCACGATGACGACCTGCACGCCGTTGGCGTAGCTGTCGGTGAAGCACATGGTGTTCTGACGCTCTGGTGTGACGGTCACGCCGGCGGCAACGATGTCGCTCTTGCCGGTCTGGACGGCGCTCAGAGCAGAGTCAAAGTCCATATCGTCGACGACCAGCTCCAGGCCCAGCTTCTGCGCCAGGGCGTAAGCGATCTCGATGTCGATGCCTTCAAAGCCGGTGCCCTCGTAGCCCTTGCCGTCATCCGCAACGGACTCGTACGGCGGGAACTGCGCGTTGGTCGACATGGTGAGCTTACCGGCGGTCACGGTCTTGATGTCCGAACCCGTCTGGGTATCCTTCTGGCCACAGGCGCACAGAGATGCGACCATGAGGACTGCCAGAAGCAGTGCAACAAATTTCTTCATTTTATTAGCCTCTTCCTCAAACAAAATAGATTGGGGCTCGCGCCCCGTTTGGTATGGTCGTATGATAGCACGCTAAAGTAGGGCTGTCAAGCATTTTTGTGCATGAATATTCGGGTTTTTCGCCTGAATATTCACGAAACACTCGAATATTCAGAGAATCAATGAATATTCGCAGCCGAATTCGCGCTTTTGCACAAGATGACAATACCGCGTGTTTGAAAAATTGACAATTCTGTGCTATGCTCTTTTCATGCATTTTACACGGAAAACGGGGACTTTTTCATGGATAAGCGCCACTATGTCTATCTTCTGCACTGCGCCGACGGCTCACTCTACACGGGCATGACGCCGGACATTGCGCGCCGCCTGCGGCAGCACGTCGGGCGTCTGCCCGGCTGCGCGAAGTATACGCGCAGTCACCCGGTCACGGCGCTGGCGCTGCTGCTGACGACCGACACCGCCACGACCGCCCGGCAGCTCGAGGCGCGCATCAAGCGCCTAACGCGCGCGCAGAAGGACGCGCTCATCGCTGACCCTGCGCGCCTGCCGGCCCTCTGCCCCGCACTGGCCGGGGCGGACATCCGGCCGGTGCCGGACGCGCAGCTCACAGACTACCTCCCCGACACGGAAAAACCGGCAGACGCCTGAGCGTCTGCCGGTTTTGCTTTGCCTATGGTTCAGCGCAGGCCGCGCAGCTCCAGATAGCGGAGCACGAGCTTGGCGACGTCGCTGATCTCCAGTCCGTCCGTGTTGACGCACAGGTCATACCCCTGCGCATCGCCCCAGCGCTTGGAGGAGAAGAAGTTATAGTACGCCGCGCGCTCCTTATCCACCTGACGGATGCGCTTTTCCGCCTCCGCGGGCGTGGTGTTCGTGCGTGCGCTCTCGCGGCGGATGCGGGCAGCCATCGGCGCATGGACAAACAGATTCACGAGCACCGCGTTCGGATCGTCACGCAGGACATAGTCCGCGCAGCGGCCGACGATGACACACGACTCGCGCGCCGCGATGGTACGGATGACCTCCGACTGCGCCTGAAAGATCTGCACCGGGAACGGCTGCTCGTCGGCAATGACGCCGCCGCCCGTCACAAGCGAATACAGGAAGCTGCCCGGACGCTGCTCTTCATGCGTCTGCACGAAGCTCTCGGCAAAGCCGCTCGCTTTCGCCGTTTCATTGATGAGCTCCGAATCGTAGCACTTGACGCCCAGCGCCGCCGCCAGCTCACTGCCGAGCTGCCGGCCGCCGCTGCCATTTTCTCTCCCGATGGTAATGACAAGATTGGCCATGATATGATCTCCTCCTGTTTTCATTTCACCGTGACGACGGCGTTGATACGCCACTGGTCAAAGCGGTGCAGGATCGCTGCCGCCTCGGCGCGCGTGGCATTTCCCTGCGGGCGCAGATAGGTGGTATTGCCTTCCTGCACGCCGCTGATGAGCGTGTTGGCAACGGCCCAGCCCATCTCGGTCTGTGCCCAGGGCGAGACGCTCCCGCCGTCCGGGAACACGCTCAGGTCGGCGACCGCCATCGTGTTGTAATCCATAAACTCGGCGTAACCGTAGAACATCGTCATCATCTGCTCGCGCGTGATGTTCAGCTCGGGTGAGAACGTCGTCGCGCTCGTGCCGCTGACCACGCCGCAGTTATACGCCCAGACGACCGCCTCCGTGTACCACTGGCCGTCCGGCACATCCGTGAACGGCGCGGTCATGCCCGCCACGCTCGGCGAGCCGCTCATCCGGTAGAGCACTGCGACGAGCATGGCGCGGCTCATCTCTTCTGCCGGCGAGAAGGTCAGCGTCGAGGTACCGACCATGAGACCGCCCCGCGTGACGTAGGCCACGTCCTCATAATACCATGCATTGCTGCGCACATCGCGGTAGGGGTTTTTCCAGGTATCGACCGGCTCGGTCTTGGGGATGAATTCATAGCGTAGCTTGGCGCAGCGCTGGCAGGTGTAAGTAATGACACCGACGGTCTTGCTCGTCGGCTCCTGCCGCCCGGTCTCGACCCAGGCGTGGCCAAGCGCGGGCACATAGCTGCTCTCTTCAATATACGTATCGCCGCAGGCGCAGGTGTAGCGCGTGTAGCCCTGCTGCTCGCAGGTCGGCTCGACGACCGTGGGGATGTGGTTGTGCACATGACTCAGCTTCGGAATCTTGGCGTCCTGCCGCTCGCCGCAGACCTTGCAGACGCGATGCTTGGCGCCGTCTTCCTGATCGGTCTCCTGCCGGTCGATGATCCAGTCGCCCCAGTCGTGACCCTTTGCCGGTATGCGCACCAGATGCACGTCTCCGCACCGGCCGCAGACGTAATACTCCGTGCCCGGCTGCGTGCAGTCCGGTTCTTTGCTGTTTTCCGGCTTGAGCTCGTAATTATGGCCCAGCTGCGGGACGATCTCCGTATAGGTGTCGCCGCAGCGGGAGCAGTTATATTCCTTCAGGCCGGTCGTGGTACAGGTCGGCTCCACGATCGTGCGGATACCGCTGTCGCCGCTGTAGTCATGGCCGAGTGCCGGAGTGCGACTGCCCTCGACAATGTAGTGCTCGCCGCACGGCAGACCTGCCTTGTTGACGCAGCGGTACTCGGTGTAGCCCTGCTCGGTGCAGGTCGGCTGGACGACGTGCTTTTTCATGGTGTGCTCGTGGTGGTCGCTCGGGATGGCATACGTCTCCACCTCACCGCAGCGCATGCACGTGCGGTGCTTGATGCCGTCGGTGCGAGAGGTGGCCTCAAGATCGACCTCCCAGTCGCTCCAGTCGTGGCCGAGCGCCGGGGTCTTTTTCTCATACCAATAGTCGCACTGTGTGCACATGTAGCGCTGATAGCCTTCCTGCGTGCAGGTGGCATCGTGCCCGGAGGAGACCAGCTTGTGGCCGGTCATGGGCAGCACGACCCGGTCGGTCGCGCCGCAGTCCTTGCACACAGAGACGATGGAGCCGTCCACCGTGCAGGTGGGCTCGGTGCGGGTCGTCTCCCATGTATGGTCGTTGAGATAGACGAAATTGATGTGGAAGCCCGTATCCGTGCGCGTGATCTGCGCATCGTAATGCTGCAGCGTCGTCGTGGTCAGGACATAGGTGATCTCGTTGCCGTTATCATCGTGGATGGGCAGATTCTCGAAGACGGCCTGTCCGTCCTCGGGGTCGGACGAATGGTGCGCCACGACCACGGCATCGCTGTTGCGGCTCAGCTCCATGTACACGCTTGTCGGCCGGTCCTTGGTATAGACCTCGTCGGGTGCGATCAGCTCATTCGTCCACTCGAACGTGACCGTAATGGAGCGCAGCTCGCTGGAAGCCGCCGTTTTGTAGTGCAGCGTGTGGTCAAGCAGCAGCTGGCCGTTTTCCACATTGGGCAGAATGCGCGAGCCGTCGCTGATAATGTACGCCGTCTCAGCGCCGTCCGGTGTGCGCGTCTGAATGTAATAAGTACCATACGGCACCGTGCCGAAGCCGACGAAGCCATAGGCATCGGACACGGCCGTGCGCTCAATGTGCTCGCCGTTGCCGGACGTGCCGGTGAGCTCAAATGTCACCCCGGCCGGGACGGGCGCACCGGTCTCCGCCTCGACGGCATAGTACCACGCGACGTCGGACGAGGCGCTCAGCGGCGTGGAGACGGCCGAGGGCTTCTCATCCTGCAGATAGTCGAACGTGGTATACATCGTCGGCGACCAGGTCTTGTTCACGAACTCCGTAACAAGCTGTGACTTGTCGTTATTCGACTTGCGAATCTCCAGCTCCTCGAGCATCGTCGTCAGATACGCCGTACCACCGCGCGTGACAGTGAACGAAATGTTCGCCATGATCTGCGGCGAGGAGGTGGCAAATTTGCCGCCGGCCGTCGTCGTGAACGTATCGTGGAACTCAAAGTCCCCCGCGTTGTCCTTCGTCGATGCGGATGTCATGTTCGGGAACTTGCAGCCGTCGGCATTGACCTTCAGGCACTGGCTGTCATACAGCACGTGGCCCGTAATCTTGTTGACGGAGCCGGACGTCAGCCGGAACCAGTAGGTATACGAAAAAGTATCGCCGACATGGAATGTCCGCGTTGCGCCGGAGCGCGTGTAGACGACCAGCTCGTCGCCGGTGTCCGCCGGGGTGTCGCCGTCGGCGGCGAACGCCTGCAGACCGCAGACGGAAACGAGCATGACCAGCGTCAGCAGCAGCGCCAGAAAACGTTTCATTGCATAACCTCCTCTTTCGGTCGCACCGAATCATACAGGGATACGGCTTTATCATACCAAGGATCGCCGCATGTTGCAAACAGAAATTGCAAAAAGTAACGAATTTAAAACAGGCTCATCTGGCTGCTGTCCGGCATCTCGCCGAGCGCGCCCATGGCGCGCAGCTGCTCCAGATGCGTCTGACTGACCTTCGGGCAGGCGGCCGAGAGCTCCTCGACCGACACGAACTCGCGCCCGCCGGCGCGGCAGGCCACGAGATTCCACGCCGCGCTCTCGCCGAGGCCGGAGATGGCCACGAACGGCGGCAGGAGCTTCCCGTCGCGGATGAGGAACTTCGTCGCGTCGCTCTCATAGAGGCTCATGGGCGCGAATTCGAACCCGCGGAGGTTGAATTCGTACACGGCCTCCATCGTCACGAGCAGGTCCTCTTCCTTGGCTGTGAGCGTGGGCTTGTTGCGCAGCTCGTTGATCTTGCGGCGGGTGTAGTCCAGGCCGCGGGTCATCATGTCGGCATCGAACGAATCTTTCTGGCTGCGGCGGTAAAAATACGCGCTGTAAAACGCCAGCGGCTCGTGCACCTTGAACCACGCGATGCGAAACGCCATCATGACGTAGGCCACCGCGTGCGCCTTGGGGAACAGATAGGCGATCTTGCTCAGGGACGTGATGTACCACTCCGGCACGCCGTGCTCCTGCATCGTTTCGACCCAGCCGTCCTGGAAGCCGCCGCGCTTGACCTTGCCCTTGCGGACGCTCTCCATGATCTTGAACGAGAGCTTGGCGTCCATACCGCGGCTGATGAGGTAGAGCATGATGTCATCGCGGCAGCCGACCGTCTGGTTGACCGTCGCCGTGCCGGACATGATGAGGTCTTTCGCGTTGCCGAGCCACACGTCCGTACCATGCGAGAAGCCGGACAGGCGCACGAGGATATCAAAGCCCTTCGGCTGCGTGTCGACGAGCATCTGGCGCGTGAAGCCGGTGCCGAACTCGGGGATGCCGATCGTGCCGGTCTTGCCGACAATCGGGTCGTCGTCCGTCAGGCCGAGCGGCGCCGCGCTGCAGAAGATGCCCATGGTCTCCGGATCGTCGAGCGGGATCTCGCGCGCGTTGACGCCGGTCATGTCCTCGAGCATGCGGATCATGGTCGGGTCATCGTGGCCGAGCTCGTCGAGCTTGAGGAGGTTTGCCTCCATGCAGTGGTATTCAAAATGGGTGGTGATGATGTCGCTGTTCGGATCGTCGGCCGGGTGCTGCACGGGGCAGAAATCCGTGACGTCCTTATCCTGCGGGATGACGACGAGGCCGCCGGGGTGCTGGCCGGTCGTGCGCTTGACGCCGACGCAGCCGAGCGCGAGGCGGTTCATCTCCGCCTTCGGCAGGGTCTTGCCGCGTTCCTCGAGGTACTTCAGGACGTAGCCGTAAGCCGTCTTTTCCGCCAGCGTGCCGATCGTCCCGGCGCGGAACACGTGGTCCGAACCGAAGAGCTCTTCGGTGTACTTATGCGCCTTGGCCTGATATTCGCCCGAGAAGTTCAGGTCGATATCGGGCACCTTGTCGCCGCCGAAGCCGAGGAACGTTTCAAACGGAATATCAAACCCGTCCTTGCGGAGCTTCGCCCCGCACTTTGGGCACACTTTGTCCGGCATGTCCGCGCCGCAGCCGAAGCCCGCGCCGGAGTCAAAGTCCGTGTACTTGCACTGCGGGCAGACATAGTGCGGCGGAAGGGAGTTGACCTCCGTGATGCCGGAGAAGTACGCCACGAGCGACGAGCCGACGCTGCCTCGGCTGCCGACCAGATAGCCGTGCTCGAGGGAGTTGGCAACGAGCTTCTGCGCACTCATGTAAATCACATCGTACCCGCGCGAGAGAATGTCGTGCAGCTCGGTCTCGACGCGGTCGGTGATGAGCTTCGGCGGGTTTTCGCCGTAGATGGCCGTCATCTTGCCATAGACCAGGTCTTTGAGCTGCTGGGCGGAATTTTCGATCTTCGGCGGGTAAAGATCCTTCGGCAGGAGCTCGAACACCTCGACGCTGTCGGCGATGGCGTTCGTATTCGTGACGACGACCTCCTGCGCCTTTTCAGGGCCGAGGTAGGCAAATTCGTCGAGCATCTCCTCCGTCGTGCGGTAATAGAGCGGCATGGCCTTGTCCGCGTCGGAGAATTTCTTGGCCGCCAACAGAATGCGGCGGAAGATCTCCTGCTCGGGATCGAGAAAATGCACATCACACGTCGCCACGACGGGCTTGCCGAGCTCCTCGCCGAGCTGCACGATGCGGCGGTTGAGATTGCGCAGGGATTCCTCGCTGCGCACGGTGCCGTTGTCGAGCAGGAAGTGGTTATTGGCCAGCGGCATGATCTCCAGATAGTCATAAAACGACGCGATGCGTTTGAGCTCCGTGTCGCTCTTGCCGCGCAGCACGGCCTCGAACACCTCGCCCGCTTCGCAGGCAGAGCCGATGATGAGGCCTTCGCGGTACTCCATGAGCAGACTCTTGGGGATGGTGGGGTTGCGCTTAAAATATTTCAGATACGACCGGGAAATGATCTCGTAGAGGTTTTTCAGGCCGGTCTTGTTTTTCACCAGAATGGAGATATGGTGCGTGCGGCGCTTCTCTTTCAGGCCGCCTCGCACAAGGTCGTTGAAGTCGCCGATCGTCTTTGCGCCCTTGGCCGCGAGCATGGGCAGGAACTTGTCCATGATGCGCGCCACGACCATCGCATCGTCGCACGCGCGGTGGTGGTTGAAGTCCGGCAGGCTCAGGCGGTTCGAGACCTGGTCGAGCTTGTGGTGCTTGAGATCCGGCAGCAGGTACTGCGCGAGCACCAGCGTGTCGAGATACACCGGCTCAAACGGGATGCCCGCCCGGCGGCAGGCCGCGCTCATGAAGCCGGTATCAAAGTCGGCATTGTGCGCGATGATCGGCCGCCCGCCCGCAAAGTCGAGGAACTGGCGCATGGCCTCCGCCTCGTCGGGCGCATTGGCCACGTCTGCATCCGTGATGCCGGTCAGGCGCGTGATCTCGGCCGGGATGGGCATGTGCGGGTTGACGAACGTGTCAAACTCCGCTTTGATCTCGCCGCCGGAGAAGAGCACCGCGCCGATTTCCGTCATGCGGTTTGTGTCCAGATGCAGGCCGGTCGTCTCAATGTCAAAGGCGATGAACTCCGTATCGAGCGGCAGGTCGCTCTGCCCGTGCACGGCGAGCGTGCCGTCCACGTCGTTGACAAGGTAGCCCTCCTCGCCGTAGATGATCTTCACGCCGTATTTCTTCGACGCCTTCCACATATCCGGGAACGCCTGCGCCACACCGTGATCCGTCACGGCAATGGCCGGATGCCCCCAGTAAGCCGCGCGTGCCACGAGGTCGGCGGGGTCGGAGATGGCGTCGAGCGCCGAATAGCGGGTATGTAGATGCAGCTCCACGCGCTTTTGCGGCGCATTGTCGGGGCGGATGACCTTCTCCCCCTGCACGATGTTGCGCGGCTCGAGCACCATGTCCTCGTCGTACTTGCTGTAGTTGATCTTGCCCTGCACGCGCAGCCACATACCCTCGTGGATAAGGCCGACGATGCTCTGGTCATCGTCCGCGCGCAGAAAGCGCGACACGCGCACGCTGCTCGTGCTGTCGGTCATATCAAATGAGAGCACGGCCGAGCCGTACTTTGCGATCTCGCGGCTGCTGACGGCAAACACCTCGCCCTCCAGCGTGACATTGCCGCTCTCGAGCGTGAGCTCGTTCATCGGCGTGATGTCCGTGCGCTTCGGGATCGGCTTGCCCATGAGGACTTTGGCTTTTGCCTTCTTCTCCTCTTTTTTCTGCTCCGGTGCGGGATATTCCGCCTGAATCTGCACGCCGCGCAGCCGGAACTGTGCCGCGAGCAGCTGCTCAATATTCGTGCGCTCGACGGGCGCGGGCATGCGCGCAAACCACGTGTGCAGCTGCATCGTCATGGTCTCGCGCTCGATGAGCACGTCGAGCACCTCGGCCTTGTCGAGACCGCCGCAGGTATCCTGCAGAGACACGCAGTCCGGGAACATGTCAAGAAACGGGATCTTTTCGCTCATAGCTTCCTCACTTTTCGCTCAGAATCAGGTCCACCAGCGCATCGGCCAGCTTATCCGCAGGGTATTTTCCGAGGATCTCGCCGCGGCGAAACAGCAGGCCGCAGTCCCTGCCGCCGGCGATGCCGTAGTCCGCCTCGTGTGCCTCACCGGGGCCGTTGACGACGCAGCCCATCACGGCGACCGTGATCTCGCGCTCTAGCCCCTGCAGCCGCTGCTCGACCTCCTGCGCGAGCGCGATGAGGTCGATCTGCGTGCGGCCGCACGTCGGGCACGAGACAAAGCGCACCCCCTCGCGGCGCAGCCCGGCCGCCTTCAAAATAGCGATGCCGGCACGCACCTCCTCCACGGGGTCAGCCGTGAGCGAGACGCGGATCGTGTCGCCGATGCCCTCGGACAGCAGCGTGCCGATGCCGACGGCGGAGCGGATGATGCCGTTGTAGGCCGTGCCGGTCTCCGTGACGCCGACGTGCAGCGGATAGGGAAACCGCTCGGCCGCGAGCCGGTAGGCCGCGATCGTCAGCGGCACGGTGGAGCTCTTCATCGACAGGGCAATGTCATCAAAATCATACCGGTGCAGCAGGTCAATGTGCCCCTGCGCGCTCTCGACGAGCGCCTCCGGCGTCGGGTGGCCGTACTTTTCGAGCAGACGCTTTTCCAGGCTGCCGCCGTTGACGCCGATACGGATGGGGATGCCGCGCTCCCGGCAGGCCTCGGCCACCTTGCGGACGTTGTCCGGTTCGCCGATGTTGCCGGGGTTGATGCGGATCTTGTGCACGCCGGCCTTCGCCGCCGCGAGCGCAAGCCGGTAGTCAAAATGAATGTCGGCCACGACCGGGATGGGCGAGGCGTGCACGATCTCGGGCAGAGCGTCCGCTGCGGCCTGATCCGGCACGGCAAGGCGGATGATCTCACACCCGGCATCATGCAGCCGGGCAATCTGCTCGATGGTCGCGCGTGCGTCCGAGGTGTGCGTGTTGCACATCGACTGCACCGCGACCGGCGCGCCGCCGCCAATCGCGACGGGGCCGACATGGATCTGTTTTGTCTGGGTTCTGTTCATAAACACTCCTGTATCTCCGCAAACCTGAAAACGCACGAAAGCCCGAGGCGGAAAATTCCGCCCCGGCTCAGGTGACAAGTTTGGAAATGTCGTTATACATGACGTAGGCCATCAGTGCCAGCAGCAGCACCAGCCCCGCCGTGTGGATATAGCCCTCATACTTGGGGTCGATCTTCCTGCGGCTGATCCGCTCGAGCACCCACGTGACGAGCAGGCAGAACACACGCCCGCCGTCGAGCGCCGGCAGCGGCAGCATATTCATGACCGCAAGGTTCACGGCGATTAACGCCGAGAAATAGGCAATGTTCGAGAAGGCGGCCGCCTTCGTGGCCGACTCCTTGCCGACCTCGTTCATCATGCTCACGATGCCGACCGGGCCGGACAGATCCTTGACGCCGACCGCACCCGCGAGCAGATCGCTCAGACCCATCCAGACCATGCGCACGAAGTCCATCGCGCTGTACCACGTCGTCTGGAGCTTGGCACCGAACGTCGCCGGCTTCGTGCCGAAGTAGAAGCCGTACATCTTGCCGTCCTGCCCCGGATACTCCCGCGCCACGAGATAGAAATCGTTGAGCGCGACCTTCTTGCCGTCACGCTTGACGACGATGTCATGCGTGTCGCCTCCGCGGGCGAGATATTCACTGACATTGGTCGTGAAATAGATGCGATGCCCGTCGATACTCCAGATCGTGTCGCCCACCTGCAGGGCGTCCTCCCCCTGATAGGGGCAGCCGTCCATGAAGTCCGTGAGCGTCGGCGTGGAAAAGCTCTTCGCCTGCGCGAACACGATCAGAAGCAGCAGCAGACCGAACACGAAGTTCATGAACGCGCCGGCGCAGAGGATCAAAAACCGTTTCCAAGCCGGCTGGCTCGTAAACGCGCGCGGGTCGTCGATCGCCTCGTCCTCGCCCGCCATGGCGCAATATCCGCCGATCGGCAGGCAGCGGACGGCGTAGAGCGTCTCCCCCTTCTGCTTTTTCCAGATAGCAGGGCCCATGCCGATGGCGAATTCATCCACACGCACCCCGCACGCCTTGGCCACGAGGAAGTGGCCGAGCTCGTGCACGGCGATGAGGATTCCAAAGACGAGAATTGCGAGCAGAATATACATGCAGGTGTCCTTTCAGAAATGGAAATACGACCGGACGAACGCGCGGGCCTCCTGATCGGCCGCGCGGATGACGTCCAGATCCGGCGCGGCGGCCGGTGCGATGGCATCCACCGCCGCCGCCACGCTCTCATAAATGGAATGATACCCAATTTTATGATCCAGAAACAGGTGCACGGCGACTTCGTTGGCCGCGTTCATGACCGTCGGCGCGGTGCCGCCGGTGCGCGCGCACCGCATGGCGAGCGCAAGGCACGGCAGTGCCTCGAGATCAGGTGCGTAGAAGTGCAGCCCGCCGGGGTAAGCCGTGAAATCCAGCCGGTCGCTGCGGCTGGGCCTGCGCTCCGGATATGTGAGCGCGTACTGGATGGGCAGGCCCATGTCCGGCACGCCGAGCTGGGCGATGACCGTCCCGTCGAGCAGCTCGACCATCGAGTGCACGACGCTCTCGGGGTGGATGAGCACCTGAATATCATCCGGCGTGACGCCGAACAGGTGCATGGCCTCAATGAATTCCAGGCCCTTGTTCATCATGGTCGCGGAGTCCACGCTGATCTTCGCGCCCATGCTCCAGTTCGGGTGGTGGACAGCCATCTCGGGCGTGACATCGCGCGTCTCTTCGCGCGTCCAGCCGCGGAACGGGCCGCCGGAACCGGTGAGCAGGATCTTGTGCAGCTCGCCCTCCCGCCCGGTCAGGCACTGGAAAATGGCCGAGTGCTCGGAATCGACCGGCACGATCTCCGCGCCGCATTCCCTGGCGCGGCGCATGACAATGTCGCCCGCGCACACGAGCGTTTCTTTATTGGCCAGCGCGATGCGGCGGCCCTTTTCAATGGCCGCGAGCGTCGGCCGCAGGCCGACCGCGCCGGACACCGCCGTGACGACGGCGTCCGTGTCCGAGAGCACCGCCGCCTCGCACAGAGCGTTTTCCCCGCTGCCGACGGCAATGTCCGTGTCGGCGAGCGCGATGCGCAGCGCTCTGGCCGCTGTCTCATCCGTCACGGCGACGAACGCCGGGTGCAGGCGACGTGCCTGCTCTTCGGCGAGCTGAATGTTGCGGTTCGTCGTCAGCGCGCGCACGTTGAGACCCAGATGCTCCGCGACGGCAACGGTCTGGCGGCCGATGCTGCCGGTGGAACCAAGAATGGAAATCGAATGTACCATAGCTGTGCTCCCTTACTTCGCCACGACCGAGATGGCCGGTGCCAGCAGCACCAGCAGCTCGAGCATGGGCGCGGTGAAGATTGTGCTGTCGAACCGGTCGAGCATGCCGCCGTGACCGGGCAGCAGATTGCTGTAATCCTTCACGCCGTGCTCACGCTTGATGGCGGAGAACGCAAGGTCGCCCGCCTGACCGGCAAGGCTGCCGAAGAAGCCGTAGATGGCAAGCAGGCCGATCTGCACGCGGTAGCCGCACAGATGCAGCACGAGACCGTAGAGCATGGCCGCCGCGATGGCGCACACGAAGCCGCCGACGCAGCCCTCGACCGTTTTATGCGGGCTCAGGGCGGGGGCGAGCTTGGTCTTGCCCAGACTGCGGCCGACGAAGAACGCGCCCGAATCGCTCAGCCACGTGATGACGAACGGCAGCAGCAGATACGGAGCCTTTGGGTCGTTCAGGCCGAGGCGCACAAGCGACGAGAGCATCCACGGGATGACAATGCCCGCCGTGAACACGAGCGCCAGATCCTGAAACGGGATGCGCTCGGACTTGTGAAACGAGATCATCATCTCGACGAACATGGTCACAAACAGCACATAGGCCGCGATCTTGAACACGAGCTCGGACTGGCCGAACGCCGCGCCGAGCACGATGGCCGCGCCGCACACGCCGGCATACACCGCAAAGCGCGGCACGAACTTCGGCATTGCCGTGTGCAGCAGCTCCCACGCGCAGAACGACGCCATGATGGCCACCACGATGCCCCAGCCCCAGATCGGGGTGAAGAAAATCACAGCCAGCAGCGCCGGGATGCCAATGGCCGCAACGATCAGTCTGTTTTTCATGATTGGTTCCTCCCGTTTGTCTTTCTCTCGGGTGCGGCGGTCATTTCACGCCGCCAAAGCGCCGGTCGCGCCGCTGAAACTCCGCCAGGGCCGCGTCCATGTCGCGCTCGGTAAAGTCCGGCCAGAGCACGTCGGTGAAATACAGCTCCGAGTACGCACCCTGCCAGGGCAGGAAGTTACTCAGCCGCTGCTCCCCGCTCGTGCGGATGATGAGGTCGGGATCCGGGATGCCGGCCGAGTACAGATAGCTGCTGAACACATCCTCCGTGAGCTCCGGCGCAGTGCCGGCCTTGTACGCCTCGGCGTACCGGCGCACGGCGTGCAGGATCTCGTCCCGGCCGCCGTAATTGATGCACAGGTTCATCTGGCAGCCGTCGTAATGCGTGCTCTTCTCCTCGGCCGCGGCCATGAGGCGCTGCAGCTCCGGCGAAAGGCCGGACCGCTCGCCGAAAAAGCGCATCTTGAACTTGTCGCGCTCCATGATCGAGAGCGCTTCTTTCATATATTTATCGAAGATGCTCATGATCGTGCGCACTTCCTCGGGCGGGCGGCGCCAGTTTTCCGTGGAAAAGGCGTAGACCGTGAGGTATTCGATGCCGATGGCCTTGCAGTAGTTGCCGATGCGGCGAAACGCCTCGGCGCCGTAGGCATGGCCGGCCGTGCGCGGCAGGCCGCGCTTTTTGGCCCAGCGGCCGTTGCCGTCGAGGATAATCGCCACATGGCGCGGCAGGCGCGAGAAATCCACCTGCGGCGCAGTTGTCTTATCGTTTGCCATAGTTCCTCCTACACCGCCCGGATGGGCGGCGCCTGTAGACAGGATATTCAAACGGGGGGATGAAAAATCCCCCCGTATCGCATTTGCGGGTCCGGGAACTCAGATCTCCATGAGCTCCTTCTCTTTTTCGTCGGCGATGCGCTCGACTTCCTTGATATAATCATCGGTCAGCTTCTGCAGATCCTTCTCGATGATCTTGAGGTCGTCCTCGGTGATCTCGGACTTTTTCTTCTGCGCCTTGAACTTGTCCATCGCGTCGCGGCGGATGTTGCGCACGGCGACCTTGGCCTCTTCGCCGTACTTCTTGACCTGCTTGACGAGGTCGCGGCGGCGCTCCTCGGTCAGAGCCGGGAAAACCAGGCGGATAGTGCGGCCGTCGTTCTGGGGATTCAGGCCCAGATCGGACGCAAGAATGGCCTTTTCAATGCCCTTGAGCACGGAAGCGTCCCACGGCTGGATGAGCAGCGAGCGGGCGTCCGGCGTGCTGATCGACGCGATCTGCTGGATCGGCGTGGGTGAGCCGTAGTAATCGACCGTAATGCGGTCGAGCACGGCGGGGTTGGCCTTGCCAGCGCGGACGGAATCATACTGCTCGGTGAGGACCGAAGCGGTCTTTTTCATTTTGGATTCAAACTCGGTATAATCGGTAGACATGGTGTATCCTCCTTATCGGGTTTTTAAATTTGATTTCACTTCGTCACGACCGTGCCGACGGGCTCGCCCATCACAGCACGGACAATATTCTGCGGGTCAGCCAGCGCGAAGACGACGACCGGGATGTCATTTTCCATCGCGAGTGACGTCGCCGTCAGGTCCATGACGGCCAGATGCTTTGCCAGCACCTCGTCATAGGTGATCGCGTCGTACTTCACGGCGCTGGGGTCGACATGCGGGTCGGCACTGTAGACGCCGTCAATGTTCTTGGCAAGCAGGATCGCGTCCGCACCGATCTCGGCGGCGCGCAGCACGGCGGCCGTGTCGGTCGAAAAATACGGGCAGCCGCTGCCGGCACCGAAGAGCACGACCTTGCCCTCTTCCAGATGCGCCACGGCGCGCTCCCAGGTATAGTGCTCGGCAAACGTCGACATTTCGACGGCCGTCTGCACGCGCACGGGGATGCCCTTCTGCTCCATAACGTCGGACACGGCCAAACAGTTCATGACGGTGGCGAGCATGCCCATGTGGTCGGCGCGCGAGCGGGCCATCTTGCCCTCGCCGTTTTTCACGCCGCGCCAGAAGTTGCCGCCGCCGATGACGACGCCCACCTGCACGCCCAGTTCGGTGCAGGTCTTGATGACGTCGCACACCTGACCGATGACGCCGAAGTCCAGTCCCGTTTTCTGCTCACCGGCCAGCGCCTCGCCGCTGATCTTGAGCAGGATGCGTTTATATTTGGGTTCTGTTCCCATAAAACTACCCCTCGCTTTTTCATATTCGTCGTTTTATTGTAATATAAAACCGCCCGGATGAAAAGGGGGTATTTGTGAAAAGAGCGAAAACAAGTGTATGTACACTTGCGAAATCCGGCGTGGAGCGACCGGGATTTCCTTGTAGAGTAGCAATTTCACCCTTTTTGTTATCCTTGCTTTACAATGCAAAAAGCAGGTGATTCTCAACCCTTAGATGTAAAAACAGGCGACACCCAACCGAAGCTGAGTGCCGCCTGTTTTGCTGTCCAATCCTGCCTAGCAGCTGCCGATTTTGTAGTTTTCTCAAATTACTGCCTGATCGGCACACGCCGAAGCCGGGCTCTTTTCTCTGGATATGCGGAGATTTATCTGAAAGAAGGCAAAGCGAACATTACATCCAGCCGCCGGAGACGTTCATCACATGCGCGGTGACGTACTTCGACTCGTCGGAGGCAAGATAGAGCGCCATGTAGGCGATGTCGATGGGCTCGCCGAGGTGCTTGATCATGCAGTTGGTCGTGTAGCGCGACTGCGTCTCAGGGGTGAGGTGCTTGGCAACGGCTTCCGTGGCGATGATGCCGGGGTTGAGCACGTTGACGCGCACACCTGCGTGCGCGACCTGACGCGCCATCTGACGGCTGAGGTGGTTGATGCCGGACTTGGCCACGCCGTAGCCGACCTGCGTACGGTCGGGGCACACGGCGGCGACGGAGCCGATGTTGATGATGCTGCCGGAGTGCTGCTTGAGCATGGCCTTGTTGAGCGCTTCCTGGCAGGCGTTGAACACGGTCGAGAGGTCCACGCAGACCGTCTTCTCGAATTCTTTGTAGGTGCACTTGGTGATGTCGAGGTCCTTGCGGGGGTTGGACTCGCCGAAGTTGTTGACCAGTACGTCGAGACGGCCTTCCTTGGCGATGCACTCGTCGATCATGCTTCTGTGCGTGGCGGGATCGTGCGCCTCGAAGTACACGAGTTCGGCCTGACCGCCGCGGGCTCTTGCGGCCTCGACGGCAGCCTTGCCGGTCTCCATATTGCGGCAGGCATAGTAGACCTTCGCGCCCTCATCGACGAAGAGGTCTGCGATCGCGCGGCCGATGCCGCGGGTGCACGCCGTGACCAGCGCGACTTTTCCTTCCAAACGGTTACTCATAACAGTACACTCCCTTTCATTTTGTGTGCGCGGTTTTGCAGCTTTGCGCCGGTGTGCGCGCACCGACGCAGCGTATCAGAGGTTTGCGCCGTAATCGGCAACGAGCGCCTGACCGTTGAGCGGCGCAGAATCGTCGCTGCACAAAAACAGCAGGATCTTGGCGATGTCGAGATCCGTGCACGTGCCCACGTCGAGCGTCGAGTGCTTTGCGGTGGAGGCCTGCATGGCCTTGGCGGCCTTCGTGTACTTGCCTCTGGCCTTCATGGCGCGCGTGGTCATGGGGGTCATGACCGTGCCGGGGCACACGCAGTTGGCGCGGATCTTCTGCTCGCCGTTGGCAAAGCGAAGCGCGATGTGCTTGGTCAGTGCGACCTCGGCGCCCTTCGAGACCGTGTAGGCAGCGCTGCCGTTGCCGTTCACGCCGCCGACGGAGGCGACGGTCGCGATCGTGCCGTAGCCCTGCGCGATGAACTGCTTGACAGCCGCGCGGGTGACGTACATCGTACCCTTGACGTTCACGGTCAGGGTCGTGTCCAGATCGCTGGTGAGAAAATCGTCGATCGGCCGCATGGCCACATCGAGCACACCGGCGATATTGGCCAGCGCGTCGATCTTTCCGTACTTTTCCACACCGGCCGCGAACGCCGCCTTCACGGCATCGTTGTCGGTGATATTGACGACGGCCGTCATGACCTCGCCGCCCGCAGCCTGAATGTCGGCCGCGACCTTGCTGAGGTTTTCCTCATGCATATCCGCCATGATGACGCTCGCGCCCTCCTGTGCGAAGAGCTCGGCAGTCTTGGCGCCGATGCCGGAACCGGCACCGGTGACGAAACAGACTTTTCCATCAAGTCTACCCATTTGTTTCTCCTTTGCTGATATAGAATGCGGTGGACGGGCCGGGCGAACCGCAGCCCATCCGGTGTGCGGGGATCACTCGTCCTTGAGCGGCCACTCCATGCCGATGCGCTCGCACTGGCGCTCGGTATCCCAGAAGAAGCCCCAATCGGGCAGATGACGGATGCGGGCGGTATCTGCCGGCGTCCACGTCACGATCTCGCCCTTCTTGTAGAGCGCGTCGATCTCCTCATCGGTGTAGCCGAAGTCCTTGAGGACTTCGCGGTTGTGCTCGCCGAAGCACGGCGCGGACGCCACAATCTTGGAGGGATTGTTCTTGAAGCGGTTCGTGATGCCGATACCCTTCATCTCGCCGAAGATCTGGTCTTCCCACTCGACGAGGTTCTCGCGTTCGGCGTACTGCGGATCGTTTTCAATGTCGCCGGGTTCATACGCGCGCTGGTTGGGGATGCCGGCGTTACTGAAAATCTCCTCGAGCTCGGCGCAGGTGTGCTGCGCACAGAAGTCCGTGAGCGCCTGATCCGCCTTCTGACCCATGGGGGTGTTGAGCGGGAAGCCGGGGATGCCCTTCGGCAGGCCCGGCGTGACGCCCGGCGTGCCGACGCCGATGATGGGATAGCCCTTCTCGACCGGTCCTGGACCGTTGATGGCGACAAACAGCTGCTTGTTGTCCTTCGTGGTGTAGAACGAGAAGCAGGCCGCGAGGTCAGAGTGGTTGCCGGTACGGTAAGGCACAGGCTCGCCGTCTTTCGGGTAGCCCTTGTTGTACCAGAGCACCGGGTAGTTATCGAGCAGGCGGAACATGGTGTCGTACTGCGCAACGTCGCAGGACTCACCCTTACCGGTCTTGAGCGCGTGGATGTAGGCCGACAGCGCGGTCATGCAGGCGTTGTAGGCCGTGACATAGTCCGACAGGTACGGGTTGACCTTCAAAGGCGTCGACGTCGGGGAGACGCCGTTCATGTACATATAGCCGCCCATGGCCTGACCGGAAACGTCGTAGGAAGCCTTGGACTTGTACGGGCCCGTCTGGCCGTAGCCGGAGACGTGCACGATGCACAGCTTGCTGTTGACGCCCCAGCACACCTCGTCGGTGAGTCCCATCTTGGCATAGGTGCCGGCCTTGCTGGACTCGATCCAGATGTCGGCCCACTCGAGGCACTTCTTGAAAATCTTTTTGCCGGCCGGCGTGCGCGGGTTGCAGGTGATGGAGAACTCATTGCGGTGGTTCTGCGACCAGCTCGTGGTGCCGCGCGTACCGCAGGAGATCTTGGGGGCCTCGGACTGGAGCACCTTCGCGCCCATCTCGGCCATCAGGCAGCCGGCGAAGGGCCCGGCAATGGCGGTGCCGGACACAAAGACCTTGACGCCGTTCAGAACGCCGAAATCGGGATATTCATCAAACTTCTGTGTGAGGTTGCAGTCAATTTTTTTGAAACTCATGTATGCTGTGCCTCCTTTTTGTTGCGTTTTTCTACAGATTTCTCCGGATTCAAGATAAGCTGCCAACATGGGTATAAACCCATGTTGACAGCTTACCGTCTATTTGCGCTAAGATTTACTTTTTCGGAGGATACTCCAGGCCGATGCGCTTGGCCTGACGCTCCGGATCCCAGAAGAAGTGCCACTCAACGAAGTTCTTGATACGGGCGGTGTCAGCCGGCGTCCAAGTCGCGAGCTCACCCTTCTTGTAGAGCGCGTCGATCTCCTCGTCGGTGTAGCCAAAGTCCTTGAGCACCTCGCGGTTGTGCTCGCCGAAGCACGGCGCGGAAGCTACGATCTGGGACGGGTTCTTCTTGAAGATGTTCGTGACGCCGATGCCCTTCATCTTGCCGAAGCACTGGTCATCCCACTCGACGATGTTCTCGCGAGCCTCGTACTGCGGATCCTTCTCGATGTCGGCCGGGCCGTAAGCGCGCTGGCACGGGATACCGGCCTTGTTGAAGATCTCCTCGATCTCGTCGCAGGTGTGCTCGGCGCAGAACTTCGCGCACAGCTCGTCCGCCTTCTTGCCGCGGGGGTCAAACAGCGGGAAGCCGGTGCAGTTCTTCGGGATACCCTCGGTGACGCCGGGCTTGCCCATGCCGATGATCGGATAGCCGCGGGTGACAGGGCCCTGGCCGACGATGGCGACGAACATGGCGTTGCCTTCCTTCGTGTCGTAGAAGGAGAAGCAGGCAGCCTGGTCGCTCTTGTTGCCGGTGCGGAAGGGCACGGGCTCGCCCTGCTTCGGGTAGCCCTTGTTGAACCAGTTGGCCGGGTAGTTGTCGAGCAGGCGGAACATGGTGTCGTACTGGGCAACGTCGCAGGAATCGCCTTCGCCGCTGTTCTTCGCGTTGATGTAGCCGGCGAGGGCCACCATGCAGGCGTTGTAAGCGGTGATGTAGTCGGACAGGTACGGGTTGACCTTCAGCGGGCCGGACGTCGGGGAGACGCCGTTCATATACATGTAGCCGCCCATGGCCTGACCGGAAACGTCGTAGGAGGGCTTGTTCTTGGACGGGCCGAACTGGCCGTAGCCGGACACGTGCACGATGGCGAGCTTCTTGTTGTGCTTCCAGCAGACCTCATCGGTCAGGCCGCGCTTGGCGTAGGAGCCAGGACGGCCGGCCTCGATCCAGATGTCGGCCCACTCGATGCACTTGAGGAAGATCTTCTTGCCGGCGGGGCTGGCGGAGTTGATGGTGATGGAGTACTCGTTGCGGTGGTTCTGGCTCCACGCGAGCGTGCCGCGGGTCTGGCAGGCGATGGTCGGAGCCTCAGCCTGCAGGACCTTCGCGCCCATCTCGGCCATGAGGCAGCCGGCGAAGGGGCCGGCAATGTTCGTGCCGGTGACGAAGACCTTAACGCCCTTGAGGACGCCGAAAGACGGATACTCGTCGAATTTCTGAGTCAGTTTGTTGTCGATTTCTTTCATGTTAGATGACAATCCTTTCTGTGCGTATCGCACTGAATGAGGTCGATTGGTCGGAAGAAATTACTCTTTGGCGGCTTCGGCTTTCTTGTGCACGCTCGGGATCAGGAAGCAGACCACGATGCCGACGACGACACAGATGAGCTGCACGAGCGCCACGGAGTGCAGCGCGCTGGCGGCAGCTGCGGGCACTGCCATGCCGGTGGCGGCCTTTTTGGTCATGCCCGTGACGAACATGGGCACGAAGATGGCAACACCGAACGGAGCAGTCATATCACGGAACACGTTGTACGTGCCGGAAGCGGAGGAGGACTCAGCCGGAGCAACACCGGACAGGGCGACCTTCATGAAGATGGTGCCGTTGCCGCCGATGCCGAGACCGACAAAGAACAGTGCGCCGCCCATCATGAGGATGCCGGCATTCTCGCCGATGAAGAGCATGATCAGAGAGCCGATGGCGACAAACACGAGCGCGATGGCAGCCACGACCTTCGGCTCCTTCTTGTCGGCCATGGGGCCGAGGACGACGGTGCCGATGGCCATGCCGAGGTACTCAATGCTCATGGCAACCGCAGCGACGGTGGCCTTGTCGATGGCATAACCGAAGCGGATGATCTCGGTCAGGCAGGCGGTCATAAGGCCCTGGGTCAGGAGCATGACCAGCACGGGGAGCACGAAGTTCTTACGAGCCATGAACTTGCCGTTGAGGATCGGGTTGGAGGCCTTCTTCTCAACCAGGAAGAGGACGATGAGGCCGACGACGGCCACGCCGATGGACGCAAGCGTCGCGGCGCTGGCCCAGCCGTTCTGCTGGCCGAAGGTGGGCACGCAGACGAGCGCACCGAACATGAGCAGGACGAACACGGCGCCTGCCCAGTCAAAGCCCTGCATGGTGCCTTTGGGGATGTTCGGGTTATCCTTGACCTTTGCAAAGCAGATCAGGAACGTGATCACGCACAGCGCGACGCAGACCCACATGACGATGCGCCATGCATTGGCCGTTCCGATGACCTTCATGATGATGCCGCCGACGGTGGGTCCAAAGATGACCATGCCGCAGGCAACTGCCATGTAGACCGTGAAGCCCTGGCCCATCTTCTCGGGCGGGAACTCCATCATGATGTAGGACATGACGACCGGGGCGATGCCGGCTGCGCCGATACCGACCATGAAGCGGAACACGAGCAGCAGCGGGATGTTCTGCGGGCAGATGGCGATGAGCGCCTGGCCGACCGTGTAAAGGCCCATGGCACTCAGCAGCATCTTTCTGCGGCCGATCACGCCGCCGAGCTTGCCCAGGATCGGCGCCATGGCGGCGGCAGCCAGGGAGTAAGCCAGCGTGATGAAGGTCAGGGACGAGTCGGCATCCCAGGCCGTGGAGATCGCGGTCGGCACCGAAGCGGTGAAGCCGCCGCAAAGGCTCAGGATCGCCGCCGCAATAGCGTAGGGCACAAAGCCTTTCATATAGTTTTTGTTGTTTTCCATGAGTACATTCTCCTGTCTAGTGATTCCGGCACGAAGCCGTGTGACAGTTGGTTTCTTCTGCGTGCTCAATAACCTTTGGCGAGGCTTTCCTCGACTAGCTTACTGCGCACGACTTTCCCGTTTTCGTTCACGGGGATGTGATCCACCAATTCAATGGATTTGGGAATCTTGTACGGGGGGAGATAATTGAGTGCGAAGCGGATCAGGTCCTTATTTCCGACCGGGCCGTTCGTCTCCACGATGGCGTGGATGCGGTGGCCCCAATCGGGATCCGGCAGGCCGATGACCACGGCATCGACCACCTTCGGATGCTTTTTGAGCACCATCTCGACCTCGGCGGCAAAGACATTTTCTCCGCCGGTGACGATCATGTCGCTGCGGCGGTCGGCAAAGTACAGATAGCCGTCTGCGTCCACATAGCCCATGTCGCCGACGCTGCGGAAGCCCTCACTGTCCACCGGGAGCGGCGGAATATTCTTATAGGTCACACGCGGGCTGTTGTCGCCCCAGGACATGAAGATCTCGCCGATCTCGCCGGCGGGCAGCTCGTGGCCGTCCTCGCCGCGGATGGCCACCCGGCCGCAGTGCATCTTGCCGACGCTGCCGGGATGGCGCAGCCACTCGTCGCCGCGGATGGAGGTCATGCCGATGCACTCGGTCATGGCGTACATCTCATAGAGCCGCTCGGGCGGAATGATCTCGAGCCATTCGCGCTTGAGATCCTGCGAGCAGACGCCGCCGGTATGGCACAGCACCTCGATGCTCGCAAGGTCTTCCTTCCGGAAGCCGGGCATGCGGCTGATGCGCTGCATGAGCGTCGGCACCATCTGGACATACTCGATGCGGTACTTTTTGATGAGCCGCACGATGGTCTCGGCGTCGAGCTTGGCCGGCATGACGAGCGTGTTGCCGCAGTAGAGGCCGTTGAAGGCCGCCGAGTGCGGCGCGCCGTGAAACAGCGGGCCCGCGAGCAGCTGGCGCATCTCAAAGCGCATGCCGGACACGGCGAACCAGGTCCGCAGACCTTCGTCGCTCTCCCCTGCCGGCATGTCCTGCTCGATGACCTTCGTCTTCCCCGTCGTGCCTCCGGAGCAGTTGGCAAGATTGGGGATGGCGAGCACATCGGGCGGCATGTCCGCGGGGCAGCCGGCACACAGCGTTCTGAGTTCCGCCGTACTCAGGCCGGGATAGCCGTCGGGCTTTTTGCGGTTCGTGATGACGAGCGCCGGAGACACACACGCACAGATCTCCATCAGGTTGCGCTGCGGCGCGCGGTTGGACACCGGCACATAGCAGGCGCCGGTCTTCCAGATGCCGAATGCGAGCGCGATGTGCGTCGGGATGTTCGGCAGCGCGGCGAGCACGCTCTTGCCGGGGCCGATGCCCTGACCGAGCAGGTACCAGGCAATGCGGTTCGAGAGCTCGTGGAGCTCCCGCCACGTCATGACGGACTCCTTGTTTTCCGGGGAAACATAAATGACCGCGGGCGCATCCGGCTTTACGCGGGCGATGCTCGCCAGCTGCGTGCCGGGTGTGAAAAAGCTCTCCGTCCCGGTGTTGAAAATATTGAAATGCTGCGTGCGCATCTCCATCACTTCCTGACAGCACTGAATTTGGCATACGCCGGTCCCGCCCGCCCTCAGCGGGCGGGATCAGCGGCTTTGGAAAATTACTTCGGCAGGTTGTTCGGACGGTAGCCGCCGTCGATCTGCAGGCAGACGCCGGTGACGTAGGACGCGGCGCTGGAGGACAGGAACAGGATGCCGTTGGCAATGTCCTCGGGCTCGGCAAAGCGCTTCATCGGGATGGTATCACCGACGGAGTCCTTGGCGAACTGCGGCATATTGGCGACCATGTCGGTGTTGACAACGCCCGGAGCGACCGCGTTGACACGCACGCCCCTGTCGGCGAAGGAATAAGCGACGGACTTGGTCATGGCGATCAGGGCAGCCTTGCTGGCGGGGTACGGCAGGCCGGTCGGGCAGCCGTAGACACCGGCGACGGAAGCGGTATTGACGATGCAGCCCTTGGTCTTGATCAGGTGCGGGATCGCGTACTTCATCATGGTGTAGGGGCCCTTCATGTTCAGGTTGCAGACGGCATCCCACTCGGACTGCTTGAGCTTGGTCAGCCAGGTGCTGTTGTCGGTGCCGGCGTTGTTGACGAGCACGTCCAGACGGCCCCACTTGGCAATGATCTCTTTGTACAGCTCCTGAACGGCCTTGTAGTCGCACAGGTCGATAGCCTTGGTCATGACTTCGTAGTCGGGGTTGATCTCCTTGAGCGCTGCCAGAGCCTTGGCACCGGTTTCTTCATAGTGGCTCAGGAAGTACACCTTTGCACCCGCAGCGAGAAAGCCCTTGACGGCCGCGAAGCCGATGCCGCGACTACCACCGGTAACAAGAACGACCTTACCTTTGAATTCGTTTTCAAACATGATTTTTGTCCTTTCTTAACGCAAATCTTTGACTTTTCCGGGGCTTTCCCGTCACCCCGGACACACACCAGCAGTTATGCTTTTCTTAAGGAACGATAATATTTTAACATTACCTGCGCCGTTCTTCCGGCCGATGCCTTCTGTTTTCCTATCGTAAAAAACGACAAAAAATCAGATTTCACATCAGATTTCGTGGCAAAAATGACAAAGCCCCAAAAGACGACGATTGCCGCTTTTGAGGCTTTGTCAACATATACTGTTTTTGGTGTTCAGTCCTTCGAGGACTCCAGGGTCTGATGGAAATACGTGCGCGGCATTTTCTCGGTCAGAATGCCCAGCAGGTCCATCATATAGCAAAAGCAGAGCTGCAGTTGATCGGGCGACTGCTTTTCTGTCTCGGTGAGGATGCCGTTCATGGCATCGTTCGCGATCTCGGCATACAGCCCGCTGAGCGCCACGACCGGCGGCTCCGACGGGACGTAAAACCGTTCGAACTTCATATACGGATTCGCCACCAGATAGACATAGGTGCCGCTGTTCATGCGACTCTCGGCGATCTCGAGCACTTCGCCGTCATCCGGCAGATAGCGGTAGCGGTGGAACGGGCCGAGGTTGATGAGCGTGTTCGGCTTCAGGCGGTAGTCCAGACCGTTGACCGTCAGCGTGCCGCGGCCGCTGCGGACGAGCAGGAACGTCTCGTCGTGATTATTGACATAAAGCGTCGGCGCTTTGATATTCCGGATGCAGGCTTTGATATCGCTGGGCAGGACATTGTTGACAAAATAGTCATGCGCGCCGGCCAGAACGGGCTTCTCGTCCTTGGAGCTGAAAAATGCCGTGCCGGATGAACGTTCGTTAGCCATGCTGCTTCCTCCCCTGTCCTCTCTGCTTGCGGAACTCGCCCGGAGACATCTTGTTGAGCGCGTAAAACACGCGGCCCATCGTCCGGTCGGAGCCGAAGCCCGTTTCCATCGCGATATCGACCGTCGGCAGGTCCGTCGTCGTGAGCAGCGCCTCCGCGTAACGCACACGGAACATGGACAGAATCTGCTTATAACTGGAGTTCAGGCGCGTTTTGAGCTGCACACGCAGGATGTTCTCCGACGTGTAGAGATCGCGTGCGATCTTTTCGGCGTCGATCGGCTCGGACATATTCTCATACAGATAGCTGATGGCGGAAATGAGCGTCTCACTCATGATCATGCCGCGGTAAACCCGGCCGCCTTTCCCGTCACTGAGCATTTCATTGAGGTAGCCCTGCGGCGTCATGCCGGTCAGCGCTTTGAACCGGCGGAAAAACGTGATGCTCATGTGAAAGCCGGAAATGGACGACACATAGTCAAACGGCAGGCTGTCATACAGAAAATACGACATGGCCAGGATCAGGCGCGTGCGATTGACATACTGGCTGAAGTTCAGCCCCGTCGCGATGAGCAGCGCGTGGTTGAGCGCCGTCTCATCCGCGTCGGACGAAACCGCCTCCGCGACCGAGGCCGCCGTGAGCTCCGCCGTGCTGTGCGTGGCGATATAGAGGCTGGCGCGCCGGCCGAGCGGCATATCCATCGGCGAGTACTGATCCCTGCGCCGCGCGGCGGCACGGTTATACAGCAGCTCGATCTTGCGCAGGAAGGAACTGCGAATCACGGCCGAACCGCAGCTGTTTTTCGCACTCAGGTGCCGAAACTGTCCCAACAGCCGCGCGATCTCCTTGACATCGTCCCCGTCCGGCCCGATCACGGGCAGGCCGGTGACGATCTCGATCTCGCGCAAGTTCGTGATCTGATTAAACATATAGTAGCTCAAAAGCTGATAATCAAAGGCAGCGACCCAGATCTTGAGCGCTTCCCCGAATTCGGGACAGATCGTCAGCACCTGCGAGCACTGGATCCACGCAACGCAACCCGGCTGTACAGGGAATTCCTCCCCATTGATGATGAAGCTGCCGCTGCCGCTGCGGACAAGCACAAAATAGCTGTCCACCTCCATGACGGGGAACAGCTCCTCACTGATGGTATGCTCCTGCAGCCGGAGATACTTGTCCGACCCGCAGAAATACCCGCTGCGCGGTGTTTCGCAGAGTGGCCTGTTTTTTCTCTTCAACGTGTTTGCCCCCATTCGTGGTAACGATACGGCTTACAAACATACAACCGGCAATGTCTCTGTTTATAGATTAACAGCTTTTTGTGCAAAAAACAAGTAAACGAATTCCAAACTTTTAAACATCCTGCCAATTTCGTTACAAAAAACGCATATTGGCAAAAGGCCCGCCGGTGTGCATCCGGCGGGCCTTCGCGCTGTGATAAGATTGAAAGGAGTAAGAGGATGAAAAGGAATAATAGCAAAGAGAATACAGTGACTTACAGCTCGTAACCGACGTGGAAGCCCTGATGCATGGCATCGCTGGACTGACCCGGCTTGATGGCGTCGCCGATGACGTGGACTTCCGGCACAAACGCCTTGAGCTCTTCGGACAGCGGATCATACTTGCGGGAGCCGAGGCCGAGGACAATGTAGTCAAAGCCCTTGAGCCATTCTTCCGTGCCGTCCTTGTGCTGGATCTTAACCTCGTGCTCGGTCACTTCGAGCACCTTGGAGTTGATGTAGCTCTTGACACCCTCGCGGCGCAGGCTGGCGAGTGCAATGTTGCGGTTCGGCAGGCAGACGCCGGTCATGAGCTGCGGCTGCATCTCAACGAGCGTGACTTCCACGTCGCCGATGCTGCCGGTGGTGGCAAAGGAGTTCGGGCGCGCGTCGGCCATGAGCATTTCGGCCGTCTCACAGGCAACTTCGCCGCCGCCGAGGATGCAGACCGTGCCCTTCGGGATGGTGACCTTGCGGCTGAGGATATCATGGGTGGTGATGACCGGATAGTCACCGACGCCCTTGATGAAGGTCGGGATGAGCGGCGTCGCGCCGGTGGCGACGACGACGGCATCGGGTGCGAATTCCTTCACGTTCTCGACCGTGGCTTCCTTCTTGAACTCGAACTTCACGCCGGCCTTCTTGGCGCGGTAGTTCAGGTGCGTGAGCCACTTGCACATCTCCTGCTTGCCGGGAGAGACGACCGCAAGATTCAGCTGACCGCCGATCTGCTTGCTCTTCTCCCAGACGGTGACGTCGTGACCGCGCTCGGCCGCCGTGACAGCGGTGTACATGCCGCCGGGGCCGGCGCCAATGACGAGGACCTTCTTCGGCTTGTCGGTCGGGTTGAACGGATAGTCATACTCATGGCCGACGAGCGGGTTGATGTGGCACTTGCAGACCGGGTGATGCGGATCTTCCGGCGTGATGCACCGGCCGCCGCAGGAGCCGCAGGGCGTGATGTCATCGAAGCGGTTCTCGTAAGCCTTCTTCGGCAGGTCGGGGTCTGCGAGCAAAGGACGGCCCATGGACACGCCGTCCACCAGACCACGCTCGACCAGATCGGCGGCGTAGCGCACGTCGTTGATCTTGCCGACAACGAAAACCGGGATGTTCACGACCTTCTTGATCTCCGACGCCTCGTAGACGTTCATGCCGATCTTCTGGCTGTGAGAAGGAAGGATGTTCTGAAGGCCCTCATATTGGACGCCGCCGGAGACCTCAAGCATGTCAACGCCTGCGGCCTCAAACTTCGGGGCGAGGTAAAGCATTTCGTCCAGGGAATTGCCGCCCGGCTCACGCTCGGAGCCGGAGACACGCAGCACGATCGGGAAATCGGGGCTGATGTTGCGGCGGCACTCTTCAATGATCTCGAGGATCAGGCGCGCACGGTTGTCGATGCAGCCGCCGTACTCGTCCATGCGCTTGTTACGCAGCGGGCTGAGGAAAGCACCCGGCAGCATGTAAGCATGTGCGACGTGCAGGGCGATGCCGCCGCAGCCGGCCTCTTCGGCGCGGCGCGCGGCCTGGCCGTACTGCTTGACGACCTTGTGGATCTCGTCAATCGTAATCGGGCGGCTGACGGCGCCGTTGGCGTTCGTGTTCACAGACGGGCCGAGCGGCGTGATGCCCTTGAGTGCGCAGATGGACTCCGGGCCCGGATGAATGAGCTGCGGGAAGAGCGTGCTGCCGGCATCGCTCACGCGCTTGGCAAAGGCGGCGAACTGCGGGACGAGGGAGTCCTTGTCCAGCGCGGTCGTCTTGCCGATGTACCAATACTTATGGTCGACCGTGACTGCGTCGATGACGACGTAGCCGGCGCCGCCCTCTGCGCGGCGCACAAAGATATCCGCGAGCTGCTTGGGCACCGTGCCGTTGGTCGCCTCATAGTGCATGCTCATCGGTGCCATGGCGATACGGTTTTTCAGCGTCGTTCTGCCCAGCTGCAGGGGCGAGAAGATTTTCGCATCTTTCATATCGGTTATCATGTGATTGCCTCCTGAACGAATATTAAATGTATATCCCATACAGCTGCCACCGCCGGCCTTCCCGGCCGGAGCGCGGCGCATGGGTGCTCCGGATGGTTTGTGCTTTCAGTATAAAGGAAATGATCGGGCCATGTCGCACATTTTCTTGTTAAATAATCCACATTTTCAAAAAGAATTTCAGAAAATGATGGCGCGCAGGCGGACAGTTTTTCTGCTTTCACTACACTTTGCGCCCTTTTTGTCAAAATTGTTCGGTGAAAAAACGACGGAAAACCACTGTGTCCGCCCACCATTTCCTGTGAAAAGAAGCAAAACCGCACAAGATGCCGTGTCTGTTTTTGTACATTACGCCACATCACCGTCGCAAAGTGACAATAAAACTGAAGTTTTTGTACATTTCCCGCGCATGATTACGACACATTCTTTCCGACACGCTTCGCAGCCTAGTGTTAAAATTTCTACAATAGCTGATGAGGAGCGGAATCCGGCCACCAGCGGCCGGTCTCCGGCGGATCATTCCCGGGTCTGCCGGACATATTTAAGGAACTCCGCTCTCAGGCAGACGTGTAGGAAACCAGATTTGGATCCATTTCAATGAAGAAAGGTGTATTTCATGAGTTACGATGCATTGTTTTCTCCCATCAAGCTCAGAGGGCTTGAGCTGAAAAACCGTGTGGTCCTGCCGGGTATGAACACCAAGATGGTCAAGGACAAGAACGATGTCGGCGAGGATCTCCCCGCCTACCACGCGGCGCGCGCAGCCGGCGGCTGCGGCCTGAACATTGTCGAGCTCGTCTCCATCTGCCCCGAGTGCCATGCATACCTGTACCTCGGCCTTTATAATGAGCACCACAGAGACCAGCTGCGCAAGGTCACCGACGCGATCCATGCCGCCGGCGGCAAGGCGGCCGTGCAGATCTGGCACGGCGGCTTCGTGCCCGAAGAATTCTTCGACAAGACCAACAAGCTCGAGACGCCTGACACGCTGACCGTCGAGCGCATCCACGAGATCGTCAAGCAGTTCGGCTACTCCGCCAAGCTCGCCGTCGAGGCCGGCTTTGACGCGCTCGAGTTCCACGGCGCGCACACTTACCTGCCGCACGAATTCATGAACCCCTCGCTCAACAAGCGCACCGACGAGTACGGCAACCAGAGCCTGGAGAACCGCTGCCGCTTCAATCTTGAGGTCATCCGTGAGATGCGCAAGAACATGCCGGAAGACATGCCGCTGCTCATGCGTCTGGACGCCATCGACGAGATGCTCCCGGCCGTGACCACGCAGGACGAGACCGTGCAGTTCATCAACTGGGCCGCCGAGGCCGGTGTTGATGCGATCGACCTGTCCCGCGGCAACGCCCGCAGCCTCGCGACCGTGTACGAAGTGCCGCCCTACAACCTGGAGCCGGGCTTCAACATGGATAACATCGCCGCCATCAAGGCGCGCGTGAACATCCCGGTCATCGGCGTCGGCCGCATCGTCGACCCCGCTCTGGCCGATCAGCTCATCCGTGAGGGCAAGATCGACATGGTCGCCGTCGGCCGTGCGCAGCTCGCTGATCCCGAATGGTGCAACAAGTCCATGGAAGGCCGTGAGACGGAGATCCGTCGCTGCATCGGCTGCACCGAGGGCTGCTACGACAAGGTCATCGACCCGAAGGCCAAGCACATCACCTGCACCCGCAACCCGGCGCTCTGCCTGGAGTACAAGGGTCTCCCGAAGCCGGAGAAAGCCAAGAACGTCATGGTCATCGGCGCCGGCATCGGCGGCCTGATGGCAGCCGAGTACCTCAAGGCCCGCGGCCACAATCCGACCGTCTATGAAGCCACCGACGCCCCGGGCGGCCACTTTGTGCTCGCCGGAAAGGCCCCGAAGAAGCAGGCCTTCACCGACGCCGTCATGTGGGACGCCGAGGAGTGCAAGCGTATGGGCATCGAGATCAAGACCGGCGTCACCGTCACGCCCGAGCTCATCAAGGAAGTCAAGCCCGACCATGTGATCGTCGCCACCGGTGCGCACTTCGTCAAGCCGAACATCCCCGGTCTGGATACCGCGGAGGACGTGTTCGTTGCCGAGGACGTGCTGGCCGGTAAGGCCATGCCGCACGGTGAAACCATCATCCTCGGCGGCGGCGGTGTCGGCTGCGAGACCGCTCAGTTCCTCATCGCGCATGGCGTGACCGATGTGCGCGTCATGGACGCCAAGCGCGTCGGCAACAAGATGGGCATGCTGCGCACGATGTTCCTCGACATCGAGTACCCCGGCGAGACCATCAAGAAGAGCCGCGGCTCTAAAATCACCGCCGTCGGCGATCACGAGATCACCTATGCGTTCACGAACAAGGCCAAGAAGACCGTCGAGAAGACCCGCCACTTTGACTCCCTCGTCATCGCCACCGGCATGCACTCCCGCCCGACGCAGGATCTGACCGACGCCTGCAGCGAACTTGGCATCCCCTGCGACGTGATCGGCAGCGCCAAGAAGGCTGACATGGGCATCGAAGCCACCGCCGACGCTTACGCCGCCGCCATGAACGTCTGAACACGGATAACAGATTAGGAGGTTATCATCATGACAGTTGAAGAACGTCTGGAAGCACTCGAGAAAGAAGTGCAGCAGCTCAAGGACGTGCAGGCCATCAAGGAGCTCAAGAGCAAGTATTTCCGCGCGCTCGACACCAAGAACTGGGATGAGCTCGAGACGACCATGACCCCGAATATCTCCACCGCCTATTCCAACGGCAAGCTCGTCTTCCACGGCCCGAAGGAGATCACGAACTACTTCAAGGAGTCCATGCCCGATACCGAGATCACCCTGCATCAGGGCCACAACCCGGTCATCTGGTTCGAGAGCGACACCGTTGCCTACGGCAAGTGGTATCTGCAGGACAACCTGATCTTCGCCGAGGGCAATCCCTACTGCGGCACGCAGATCCAGGGCTCGGCCATCTACACCGACAAGTATGTCAAGGTCGACGGCCAGTGGCTGATCGAGGACACCGGCTATCTGCGCGTGTATGAAGAATCCTTCCAGCGCGACAACACGCACCGTATCCGCATCAACATGTTCCGCCCGAAGAAAAAGAAAGTCGTCAAGAAGAAATAAATAACCCGCTTGATTCAAGCCGTCGTACATCCGATGTATGGCGGCTTGAATCCAAATATTCGAAATAAATCCCTGCAAACGGAGCGTGATCCCTGTGCTGAAAAAACTGCGGCGCAAAATTTACCGCAAGATCCGCTTTCAGACCTGGTACCGCAAGGCGAACTACTACCACCGCAAGCGGAACGATCTGAACAAGACCATTGCCCAGTACCGCGGCGTGGACGTGCTGAGCAACAAAAAGCGCCTGTACCGTCTGCGACGTGACATGATCCGGAGCCTGTTCCGGTACGGCTCGTACTACAACGAGTATTTTCTCTTCGGTTACGAGGGGAAGGACGCTGCCTATCGCGACGGCTTCATCACCGAGGGCGTGCGCATGAGCTTCTACCCGCGCATGAACGACCCGAAGAATACAAACATGCTCGAGAACAAGTACCTGACGTACCAGAAGTTCCGCGATTTTTACGGCCGCGACGTGCTGCGCATCAAAAAAGGCGCACAGCCCACGCCCGCTGCGCTCGAGGCGCTGCGCAATTTCACGCAGGCGCACCCGGATTACATCGTCAAGCCCATCTACGCAGCCTTCGGCAAGGGCGTACATACCGAGTCCATCCGCGACTATCCTTATCTCGAGGCTGCGCACGCCGCCTACAGCGCGCACGGTGCCATCCTCGAGCAGATCATCGAGCAGGGCGAGGCGCTCGCGCGCATCCATCCGCAGTCGGTCAACACGCTGCGCATCCCGACGGTCGTTCTGGCCAGCGGCGAGGTGCGGCTGTTTCACCCCACGCTGCGCGTCGGCCGCGGCGAGGGCATCATCGACAACTTCAGCGCCGGCGGCATCAGCGCGCTCATCGACTCCGAGACCGGGGGCATCTGCTCCGACGGCGCGGACAAACAAGGCCGCCGCTATGTGACCCATCCGGACACCGGCGTGCGCTTTCGCGGCTATCCCCTCCCGGAGTGGGACAAGGCCGTGGACATGGTCAAAACGGCTGCAAAAATGGTGCCTGGCAACCACTACTGCGGCTGGGACCTTGCCTACAGCACCCACGGCTGGTGTATGGTCGAGGCCAACTGCACCGCACAGATGGGCGGCATGCAGATCATCACGCAGACCGGCAGAAAGGCGGAACTGGAAGCACTCATCGCGCAGATGTGACACCCCTGCCGTAATGTAAAAGAAGCAAAGGAAACCAACACGACAACACCGAAAGGAGAAAAAAACATGACAGACCTTGAAAAACTCGTAGAAAAAGACGCCATTCGTGACCAGTATTACGTTTACGCCCGCGCACTCGACCGCATCGACAACCCGCTCGGCAAGACCGTGTTCGCCGAGGACGCGCAGGTCGACTACGGCCCGACCTACAAGGGCACCGGCTACGGCTTCATCGACATGATGCTCAAGATGCACCGCAAGATGGTCTCCACGCACCACGTCATGACCAACATCCTCATCAAGCTCAACGAGGACGGCACCAAGGCCGCCGCCGAGGCTTACATGTACGCTGCCTGCAAGTACCGCAACGGCATGGTCGTCGTGGCGCGCTGCCGCGACATCGACCTCTGGGAGAAGCGCGACGGCAAGTGGCTCGTCGTCAAGCGCACCGTCGCCGGCGACAACACCATGATCCTGCACCCCGACTTCGCGCCCGACTACAACAACGGCCGCGACAAGGTCAAAGATCCGTCCTACGACTACTTCGAGACCATCGGGTAATTCCATGGCGACAAGGAACATCCCATTCCCCGACAAAGTCCGGGACATGGTGCTGGACGTCATCACGCACGTCCGCCGTCAGGAATACACGCCTGAGCAGCTGTGCCAGCTCCAGAAGATCATCGAGTGCAAGTACTTCTACTGGTGGTGCATGGACATGAAAAAAGAGGAGTATGTAATGGAGCTGTTCACAGACGACTTCCGCTACTACCTCAATGGGCATCTCGCCGTCAAAGACAAGCTTCTGCAGGCCCGCAATGCCAAATGGTGCAACAAGGACATGCAGACGATGCACATGGGCCATCAGCCAATGATTTGGCTGATCGATGACAGACATGCACGCGGGGTCTTCCAATACGAGGACCATATGTGCTATTATGAGGACAGCGAGGTCCTGCAGGGCTGGCTGGTCTACTGCGACGATTTCGTCAAGGGCGACGACGGCGCATGGCGCATCCAGAAGCTGCGCATGGCCTATCGCGAGATGGACGGCAGCTTCCGCAGCACGATGGTGCCCAAGGACTGGGTGCCGGACGAATGGGACACACCAAACTACTAAGCAAACGAGGAAGCCGCACATTTGTGCGGCTTCCCTGCCGCCTCATTTTCTCAAAAGCATCCCTGGCGGATGCCTTTGAAAAGCTGAGGACGCCTCAAATCAGACGCAGGAGAATGCAACATGGAACAAAAACGGACACTGAGCAGCTGGATCTCCGCACGCAGATACATCCGCGACTTCGCCGCGGATTACGCTGCCCGGCACGGCGAGAACGCCGCCGAGATCGAAAAGGACATCCTGCAGGCCAAGAAGATCAACCACATCTCGCTCAACGAATATGAGTGGGTCGGCTATCACGACCGCACGGAGGCGCAAAAGCGCACCATGTCCACGCTCTGGACGCGCGCGGAGTTCCGCAAGAACTTCACCGACCGCCGCTACATCGCCATCCTCATGAACAAATACATCTTCTCCAAAGTCTTTTCCGACTTTTACGGCCGCCGCTGCGTGCAGGCATCCGCCGTGGACGCGGCGCTGCTGCGCACGCTCGCAGGCGACGCCGGAAAAGTCGTCTATAAGCCCAACTGCAAGGGTCAGGGCACGGGCGTGCGCATCCTCCCGGCGGCGACCGAGGCCGAACAGGCGGACGCACTCGCGTATCTGCGCGCAAATTCCGGCGGCATCGTGGAAGAATACATCCAGCAGCACCCGACGCTCGCGCAGCTCAATCCCGGCGCCGTGAGCATCGTGCGCTTTTACACCGTGACCGCGCCATCCGGGACGTATCTGTTCGCCCCGGTGCTCACGACCGCCATCGAAAAGGACATCTCCAACGGCTGTCAGGACGCGCTGACCGCGATGATCGACATCCGCACCGGCGTCGTGATCACGGATGCTGTGGATCAGAACAATTTCATCGATTACCACACGCACCCGGTCACGGGCGTGCCGTTCCCCGGCCTGCAGCTCCCGTTCTGGGCTGAAACCATCGACATGATGCGCCGCGCCGTGCCGCTCGCGAGCAAGATCTCCAACATCGGCTGGGACGTGACCATGACCGCGGACGGCCCGCTCATCATCGAGGCCAACACCATCCCGGGCTTCAACACCGCGCAGTACCGCGGCTACGCCTGGGTCACGGACGGGTACGGCTATCAGCCGCTGTTCGACGAGCTCAACGGCCGCCCGTTTGTCAACAACGAACACTATGCACGCGTGCTTTTGAAGCTCGACTAACATCTCACGGAGGTTCCGGTATGGAAGCTGTTCTCTCAGTCGCCTTTGGCGTCTGGATCGTCATTACCGCATTCGTCTACCGGACCGTGACGGGTCCGAAGCACGGGGACGGGCAGAAAAAATGAATCTGTATTTCCTGGGCATTCTGGCCGCGCTCATCGTGTTCTTCGCCGTCGGCATCGGCGCCGGACGCATGGTCAAGGATACGAACGACTATTACGTTTCCGGCCGCAATGCGCCGACGCTGCTGATCGTCGGGTCGCTCATCGCGTCGTTTCTCTCGACGGGTGCCTTTCTCGGCGACACGGGCGAGGTCTACTCCGGCTTTTTCATCGGCATCGTGACCGTCGGCGTCATTCAGGCGACGGGCTATATCTACGGCGCCGGGTTCTTCGGCCGGTACATCCGCCGGAGCGAGGTGACGACGCTGCCGGAGTATTTCGGCCGCCGCTTCTGCTCGAAGCGCCTGCGCCGGCTCTCGGCCGTGATTTTGCTCGTGTCTGTGAGCGCGTACCTGCTCAGTGCCATTCAGGGCGTGTCCACGCTCATGAGCAGCATCACAGGCTATGACTACCGGCTGTGTGCCGTGATCGTGTGGCTGGCGTTCACCGCCTTCACGATCTACTCCGGCTCGCCGGGCGTACTGCTGACAGATACAATCATGTTTCTCGTCTTTCTCGCGGCCGCACTCATCGCGGTACCGTTTCTCGTCCGCGCAGGCGGCGGCTGGTTCGGCGGCATCGAAGCGCTCGCCCGCAGCGACACCATGCCCGGCATCCTCTCCTGGGCCGGAAACCCGGACTATCTTTACCCCGACGGCGCGAGCAACACGGCCTGGGCTGTGACCTACGGCATCGTCTGGGCGCTCGTCGTGGCCATCAGCCCGTGGCAGACGAGCCGCTACCTCATGGCAAAGGACGAGCATGTCGTCCTGCGCTCGTCCGTGTGGTCATCCATGGGCGTCATGGTCGTGACGATCGCGCTGTACTTTGCCGCTGCGTTCGTGCGCAACCTTAACGGCGACCTCCCTGGCAGCGAGGCCATGATCTGGGCCGCCACGCATGTGCTGCCGCCGGTCATCGGCATGCTGCTGCTCATCGGCATCAGCGCCGCCGGCATCTCGTCGGCGTCGACGTTCCTGTCATTGATCGGTTTTTCCGTCGTCAACGACATCCTGCCCGGTGCCGGGGACGACCGCAAAAAGCTCGCACGCTCCCGCTGGGCGATGCTGGCTGTGAGCCTTGTCGTGCTCGTGCTGGCATATCTCAATCCCCCGCACATCTTTCTCATCATGTATTTCGGCGGCACTGTCATCGCGGGTGCGTGGAGTCTTGTGGCCTTCGGTAGCGTGTGGAGCCGCCGTCTGAGCCGCTGCGGCGCGTATCTTGGCATGTTGCTCGGCTTTCTCGGCTGCGTAGGTGCCAAGGCGATCTATGCCCTGCGCGGCATCACGCCGCCGGTCTGGGCGGACGCATTTTTCATCGGCATCGTGCTGAGTGTGCTCGGCGCGGTGCTCGGCTCCGCGCTCCGGCCGCCGATGCAGGAGGAACAGCTCTCTCGCGCGCGGCTCTTCGATGCGCCCACCGGCCCGGACGAGGCCGCCGCCTGCCGAAAAGACCGGCGGCTGTGGCGGGTGTACCTCCTGTTCGGCCTGTGCGTGGGCCTGTTTTTCCTGTTTTTCTATGCCATTCCCTACAGCCGCGCGCTGTGATCTTCCTCGGAGGTGACCGCCATGCCGGACACGCTGAATCTGTACTATGCCCGCATCGCCAACATGGGCGATCTGCTCAACCCGCTCATTATCGAGCGCTGCTTCGGCTATTCCGTCGAGCGCTGCTCGTTTCTCACCGGCGACCTGTGCGCCATCGGCAGCGGCCTGGCGCAGTATAAGCTGCACGGAAACCCGCTCATGAAGCTGCAGCAGTGCATCAACGGCCGGACGCACCCGCACGTGGACGTCTGGGGCTCTGGATTCATCAACTATGACGATGCGCGCGGGCGCTTTTTCAAGCGCGACATGTGCTTTCACGCCGTGCGCGGCGAGCTGACGCGCCGCAGCGTTGAACGCATGACCGGCCGCACGCTCGACATCCCGACCGGCGACGGCGGCATTCTTGCAAGCGAGCTGCTGGACACGCCGCCGGAAAAACGGTATGATGTCGGCATCGTGCCGCACGTCTGCGACCTGAGCGACCCCGCCGTGACGGAGCTGCTGGGCCGGTATGAAAACGCAAAGTTCATCAATGTCAAGGACGACCCCATCGCCGTGCTGACCGAGATTGCGCAGTGCCGCTGCATTCTCTCAAGCAGCCTGCATGGGCTGATCGCGGCCGACAGCTTCCACATTCCGAATCTGCACATCGTCTTTTCCGACCGCCCGCTCGGCGACGGGTATAAGTTCGATGATTACTACTCTGCCTACGACGTACCGCACCTGCCGCGCGACCTGCGCGTGAGCGCGCCGCCCGACATTGCTGAGATCAAAGACGGCTGGCGCATCCGGCCGGAACAGGTTGAGGAGAAAAAGCGCCAGATGCGCACGGCCTTCCCCTATCCGGCCAGAAACGGAGACAATGCATGAACGAACTGATTTCAGTCGTCATCCCGACCTACAACCGAAAGGACAAGCTGCCCGCGTGCATCGCGAGCGTGCTGGCGCAGACCTACCCGAACCTTGAGGTCATCGTCGTGGACGACGCCTCGACTGACGGCACGGAGCTCCTGTTCGACTGCAACATCGACCCGCGCGTGCACTACGTGCGCTACGGCGACAACCGCGGCGCGTGCTATGCCCGCAACCTCGGCGCGCAGCACGCACATGGCAGCATTCTTGCCTTTCAGGACAGCGACGATCTCTGGCACCCGGACAAACTGCAAAAGCAGTACGACCTGCTCACGGCCACTGGGGCCGACCTGTGCTACTGCGGCATGAACCGCGTCGCCGCAAACGGCAGCTCGTTTTACTATCCCGTGCACGCGCCGCACCCCGGCCGCGCGCTGGAGGACTTTCTGGCCGAGAACCGGGCCAGCACCCAGACCATGCTCATGCACCGCGCCGTGTGGGAGGCTGTGCGCTTCGACGAGAGCATCCGCCGCTATCAGGACTGGGACTTTGCCATCCGGGCGGCCGAGCGTTTCCGGCTCGTGTATCTGCCGGAGGCGCTGGTGGAGTCTGAGGTCGGCGGCGACAGTATCTCCGCCGTCGTCAAGTCCTACCCCCACCTGCTGCGGCTGTATGAAAAGCACGCGGCGCTCTACCGGCGCTTTCCGCACAGCGACACCGTAATGAACCGCCGCCTCGGCAAACGCTGCCACCCGATGGACCCGGCGCGCGCCGCCGCGCACTTCCGCAAAAGCTTCCGGCTCAGCCACAATCCCTATGACCTGAGCTATTACCTCGCCGACTGCCTGCGCGCCCGCCGGCAGCAGAAAGGACAGACACCATGACCGCATTCGTCATTTTGCATTACCGCGCCATCGACACGACCCGCAGCTGCGTCAAAAGCATCCGCGCGCTCGCAGGCGACAAGCACATCGTCATCGTTGACAACGCCTCCCCGAACGGCACGGGCGCGGTTCTGGCGGAGGAATTCGCCGCGAGCCCGGACGTGACCGTGCTGCTGCACGGCAAAAACGACGGGTTTGCCCGCGGCAACAACGTCGGCACGCGCTGGGTGTGCACGCATCTGGACGCGGACTTCACCGTCGTGCTCAACAACGACGTCGAGATCCCGCAGCACGACTTCATCCCCCAGATCGCGCGCATTTACGCGCAGCACCCGTTCGACCTGCTGGGGCCGGACATCGTGTCGGTGTTCTCCGGCATCCACCAGAGCCCGAAAACGCTGCACGGCTGCACGCTCGAGAGCGTGCGGCACAAGCGCGCCTGCGTTGCGCGCAGCAAGAACCCCATCCTCCTGCTGCTGAGCAGCGGCGAGAAAAACAGCCCCGCCATCTGGCGGCTCGTGCAGATCCGCAACCGCAAAAAGCAGCACATCGACACGACGCGCCCCGCGGAGGGCGTCGTGCTGCACGGCTCGTGCGTGATCTTCTCGCGGCGCTATCTTACCCGCCATCCCGAGCCGTTTTACCCGAAAACGTTCATGTACTACGAGATGGAGATCCTCGACTGGCTCTGCCGTCAGGACGGCAGCGTCGTGCGCTACGACCCGTCGATCTCCGTGCTGCACTATCAGTATGTGGCCTCGAAGATGGAGTACCGCTCGATCGTGCGGCGCTCGAAGTTTGTGATCGACTGCCTGCTCGACTCGCTCGACGCGGCCGAGGCACTCATCCTCGCGTCGGAGGCATCAGAGCCGGAAGGGGCACAGCCGGTAAACACCATCGCGCTCGCGGACGCCTGAGCGCGCAGAAAGGCGGCACCGCGCCATGAAAAAGAAAAAGACCCGCCGCGCGGCCCGGGCGTTTTATGCCGGGCTGTCCTACCTCTCGCCGCGGTGGAACACGCAGCTGCTATACCTGCGCAAGTTCGGCCGTCTGCCGGATCTGAAGCACCCGCAGACGCTCAACGAAAAGCTGCTCAGGCAAAAGCTCGAGCGCTTCGGCACCGACCCCGTCGTGCGCCGCTGCGCAGACAAATACCGCGTGCGCGACTATGTGGCCGGGTGCGGCTGCGGCGGCACGCTCAACCGCCTGCTCGCCGTGTACGACCGGCCGGAGGACATCGACTGGGACGCGCTGCCGGAGCAATTCGCCGTCAAGTGGAACTTCGGCTGCGGCTACAACCTCATCTGCACGGAGAAAAGTGCGCTCGACACGGCCGCTGCCGAAAAGCAGCTGCGCGCCTGGGGGCGCGAACCGTTCTGGGCGTACTACTCCGAGCTCCAGTACCGCCACGTTGAGAAAAAGCTGCTCGTGGAGGAGTACATCGGCAGTGCGGACGGCACGCTGCCGGAGGACTATAAATTTTACTGCTTCCACGGCCGGGCAGATTGTGTTATGCTCTGCGTGGGGCGCGACGAGGGCTGGCCGAAGTTTTATTTCTTCGACCGGGACTTTCGGCTCCTGCGCATCAACCGCGACTCGCAGGCCGCGCCCGAGGGCTTCACGCTGCCAAAACCGGCGGGGCTGGACGAGGCCTTCGCCATTGCCGACCGGCTGAGCAAGCCGTTTGACTTTGTGCGCGTGGACCTGTACCTCACGCCGCGCGGCGTGCGCTTCGGCGAGCTGACATTCACCCCGGCGGCCGCGCTGGACAACAAGCGTCTGCCGGAGACCGACCTGCGCTTTGGCCGCATGATGGAGGAAACGCTATGAACATTGCCATTCTCGGCGCTGGCAACAGCGGCTGCGCGCTCGCATCCGATTACGCCGCGCGCGGCCACGAGGTCACGCTCATCAAGACCTCGCACAGTCTGCATGATGACAACTTTGCGCATCTGTGCGCCGCCGGCGGCCGGATGCGCATCCATGATTTTGGCAAAGAGACCGACTGCGTCATCGCGCATCTGTCGCGCGACGTGGCCGACGTACGGGCAAAAGACGTCGTGCTCCTGTGCACGCAGACGGGCTATCACCCGGACGTGCTGCGGCGCGTCGTGCCGTTTCTGACGCCGGGGCAGATCCTGCTGATGGTGCCGGGCTACCTCTCGACCGCCTACGCGCTGGGGCTGCACCCGGCTGACGGCGTGATCCTCGCCGAGGCGGAGAGCAACTTCATCGACGGGCGCATCGGCGCACCTGGGGAGTTTCAGGTGGGCTTCCGCAACGTGCGCAACCCCATCGGCATCTACCCGCACAGCGCGCTCCCGGCAGCCCGGGAGGTGCTCGACCGGCTGGGCACGCCGTTTGTGTATCTCAAGAGCGTGGCCGAGGCCGCGCTGCATAACCCGAATATGATCGTGCACACGGTCGGCGCCGTGATGAGCATCCCGCGCATTGAGGCCACGCACGGCGACTACTGCATGTATCACGAAGTGTTCACGCCATCGGTCTGGAACCTGCTCGAAGCGCTCGACGGCGAGAAAATGCGCGTACTCGAGCGGCTCGGCTGTGACCCGGTGCCATATGTCGAGGCGTGCAAATTCCGCAACAGTCTCGACGATGCGCGCGACGCGAAGGAGGTCTTTTTCGCCTACGCCGCCATGCCGGAGCGGGCAAAGGGGCCGCTGAATGTGCGCTCGCGCTACATCACGGAGGACGTGCCGCAGGGACTCGGCCTGCTGGAGTCGCTGGGCGCGGCGCTGGGCGTGCCGACGCCGGTGTGCTCGTCGCTGATCGAGATCGCCTCGGCGGCGCTCGGGTGCAACCTGCGCGCGCAGGGCCGCACGATCGAACGGCTCGGCCGGGACAACATCCGGACCATTCTGGACGATGCAGAGAGGGGCGCTGAGCCATGTCCCGCTGGAACGCACTGAAAAAAACCTACCGCATGTGCACGCGCCTGCGCGCGCAGCGCGGCGGCAGCCGGACGGGCTATCTGCTCGACGCGCTGTGGTGCAGCATTCGCCACGGCGCGTCGCCGGAAAACTACTTCGTGCTCCGCTTTTTTGACCTGCCGGACTGGCAGCGCGCAGCCTATCTCACGTCGGGCCGCTCCGGTGCGCTCGACCGGACACTCAACCGCAATGCCACAGCGGCAGAGAAGGAAGCGCTCGCGAACAAGGCGCGCTTTCTCACAGTGTTCGCGCCCGATGTCCGGCGGTCACACGTCTACGCGCCGGAGGCGGACTTTGCCGCTTTCAGCGCCTTTCTAGACGGGAACAACACGTTCTTTCTCAAACCCGTGAGCGGCACGATGGGCCGCGGTATCGAGCGCTGCCGCAGCGCCGCCATCCCTGACCGCGCCGCGTTTTACGATGACTGCCGCGCGCAGCGGCTGCTGCTCGAGGCGCCCATCCGGCAGCACCCCGCGCTCGAGGCGCTCAGCCCCGGGTGCGTCAACAGTGTGCGCGTCAACGCCGCGCGCGACCGTGACGGCCGCGTCCGGCTCATCGGCGCGTGCCTCAAGTGCGGCGGCAAAGGCGCCGCGACCGATAACTTCCACACCGGCGGCATCGCCTACCCGCTGGAGCTCGCATCCGGCCGCGTCTCCGGCCCGGGACGCAGCAACACCGATCTGTGCGATTATACCCGCCACCCGGCATCGGGCGCGTATCTGCCCGGATTCCTGGTCCCGTTCTGGCCGGAACTTACCGCGTGCGTGCACCGGGCCATGGACCGCGTGCCCGGCATGGGCTACGTCGGCTGGGACATCGCCGTCACGCCCGACGGGCCGGAGCTCATTGAGGGCAACTGGCACTGGCCGGGCGGCAACATCATTCAATTCGACGGAGTGGGCAAATATCCGCTGCTCCGGGACTGTGCAGGTGAAACCGATGAAGAACATCCTCACTGAAAATAAACTGGTCAAAAATCTCCGCGCCTACCCCGTGCTGCACAAGCGCTGGCGCGGCTATATCCAGGGCGTCCGCGAACTGCCGGAGGGCTTCACCGCCGAGCAGCTCTTTCACGACTACCTCAAGGTACGGCGCAGCAACCCCGAAAAGCGCGTGTCCATGTCCGAGTACATGATCTTCGGCTTCTACGGCCTGACGACCGCGCAGCAAAAGCAGTATCTGACTGACGTGGAGGCGACCCTGCTCATGCGGCCGTACAACAGCGCCGCCGAGCCGTACCTCAAGAGCAAGGTGACGTTTCTGAAAAACTTCACGCAGTTTGTCAGCCGCGGCTGGCTGTACCTGCCGGAGAGCGATCTTGCGGCGTTTGACGCCTTTGTGCACCGATACCACAGCATCGCGCTCAAACCGCAGTATTCCAGCTGGGGCATCGGCTTTCGCAAGCTGACGGAGGCCGAGTGGGACGCAGCATCCGACCGGCAGGCGCTGTTTGATGAGCTGTGCGCGGACAAGTATCTGGCCGAGGAATTCATCCGTTCCGATGCATCGCTCGCGCACTTTCACCCGGAGTCGCTCAACACGCTGCGCGTGATCACGTTCCGCCGCGGCGAGCGCTTTGAGGTCTTTGGTGCGGGCCTGCGCGTGGGCAATAACGGCCTGCACGTCGACAACGCCCACGGCGGCGGCATCTTCTGCGAGATCGACCCGGCCACCGGCGTCATCATGACCGACGGGCTCGACGAGCACGGCAACAGCTACATCCTGCACCCGATGACCGGTGTGCGCTTTCGCGGCACGCCCATCCCGCAGTGGGAGGAGATCTGCGCCTTCTGCCGCAGTGCCGCGCAGACGCTGCCGTGCCTGCGCGTCGTCGGCTGGGACGTGGCCATTCTGCCCGGCGGCAAGCTGGAGCTCATCGAGGGCAATCACAACCCGGGTATGAACATCGTGCAGGCACCGGCCAAGCATGGCGTGCATGACAAGTTCGCGCACTTGCTGCTCGACTTTTACGGCGACCCGGCGCAGTACGCCTACGAGACGGTAAAAAAGCCATGAGCAACTTCACGTTTACGCCCACGGACATTCCCGGCGTGCAGATCGTGGACGTCAAAGCATACGGCGACGCGCGCGGGTACTTCATGGAGACCTACAAGGCCGCCGACTTTGCGGCCGCCGGCATCCGGGACACATTCGTGCAGGACAATCAGTCCGGCTCGCAGCGTGGCGTGCTGCGCGGGCTGCACTTTCAAAAGCAGCACCAGCAGGCAAAACTCGTGCGCGCGATCTGCGGCGAGATCTTCGACGTCGCCGTCGACCTGCGCCGCGGCAGCGCGACCTACGGCCGCTGGACCGGCGTGCTGCTCAGCGCGGACAACCGCCGCCAGCTCTATATCCCGCGCGGCTTCGCGCACGGGTTTCAGGTGCTGAGCGAGCAGGCCGTCTTTGCCTACAAGTGCGACGATGTCTACCACCCCGAGGACGAGGGCGGCATCCGCTGGGACGATACGGACATCGGCATCGTCTGGCCGGGGCAGGACGCGCCCATCCTCAGCGAAAAAGATCAACACTGGCCGGCGCTGCGCGCGCTCGGCATTGAGCTGTGACGCGGCGCACGCTGCGGAGGTGAGCCTATGAAAATACTCGTCACGGGCGCCAATGGCCTGCTTGGCAGCGCCGTCACGGAGGAGGTCCTGCGGCGCGGCCATACCTGCATTGCGACCGGGCGCGCGCCGCAGCCCCGCTGTGCGGACGCGACCGTGTATGCGCAGGCCGATCTCTGCGACCCACAGGCCGTGCAGGCGCTCATCACGGACACGCAGCCGGACGCCGTCATCCACTGCGCCGCCTGGACGGACGTGGACGGCGCAGAGCTGCCGGGAAATCGGGAGCAGGTATTCGCCATCAACGCCGGCGGCACGAAAAACGTGGCCGAGGCCTGCCGCGGCACGGACTGCAAGATGATCTACATCACGACGGACTACGTCTTTGACGGGACGGACACTGCCCCCTACCCCGCCGACTGCGAGCGCTTCGCGCCGCTGAACGTCTACGGGCAGAGCAAGCTTGCCGGCGAACGTGCCGTGCTTGAAATGCTCGAGCGGTACTTCATCGTGCGCACATCATGGGTCTACGGCGCGGGCGGCAAAAACTTCGTGAGCACCATGCTGCAGCTGAGCCGAACACACGACGCGCTGCGCGTCGTCAGCGACCAGATCGGCACGCCGACCTACGCGCCCGACCTCGCGCGGCTGCTCGCCGACATGGTCGAGACCGATCGTTACGGCCGCTACAACGCGGTCAACAGCGGCGGCTGCGTGAGCTGGTATGACTTCGCCTGCGCCATTTTCCGCGCAGCCGGCATCCCCGTGACCGTGCTGCCGGTCACGACGGAGGAATACGGCCGGAGCCTTGCTGCGCGGCCGCACAGCAGCCGGCTGGACACCGGAAAGCTGGCCGGATCCGGCTTTGCCCCCCTGCCGGACTGGCAGGACGCACTCGCGCGCTACCTCGCGCTCGAGCAAACACAGACATAAAACTCAAAATCGCATTTGCCCCCGCGCAGCCACGGCTGCGCGGGGGCAAATGCATTTTTTCTTCTCTCAGCGTTTCGGCTTGACCAGCGACACGAACGACCGGATGCCCGTGTCCTGCGAGCCGCGCGGATAGACCAGCAGTGTGCGCGCCTTCGCCCGGAAACCGTGCAGCGGGCGAAAAACGACGCCGGAGATCCCCCAATCGGCCATGCTCGCCGGCATGATGCTGAAGGCAATGCCGGTGTTGATGATGAGGGCGATGCTGTAAAAATCGTCGGCGTACATGCGCTTATTGTCCCGCAGGCCCATGTTGGCATACATGCCCGCGATCAGCCCCGCTGAGGGCTGACTGTCCTGTGCACGGTTGAGCACGATCGGCATACCCTTGAGTTCTCGCGGATGGATCGTCTGTTTTTCCGCCAGTGGGTGCGAAGCGCTGATCATGACCATGCACGGATCCGAGAGCGTGACGCGGCTGTCAAGCCCCTTACCGAGCTCCACGCCAAAGCCGGAGAGCACAGCCATATCCAGCTGCCCCTCGGCCAGGTCATTGAGCAGGCTCCGGTTGCTGCCGAGCTGAAACTCGATCTCCGCCTCCGGGTGCAGGCGGTGATACTTACGGATCTGCGAGACGATGGTCCACAGCTCATAGGCACCGGCGTAGCCGATGCGCAGATCCGTCGCATTGCCGAGTGCGATTTTCTTTCCCTGCGCCGCGGCGTCGTTGTAGCGGATCATGAGCTGCTTGCACTGCCGGTAGAACACCTCGCCCGCCGGCGTCAGGCTCACGCCGCGCTTGCCGCGCACAAACAGCGCATAGCCGAGTTCCTGCTCGAGCAGCTTGATCTGCTGGCTGACGGCCGTCTGCGAGATGCACTGCTCCTCGGCAGCGCGGGTAAAATTGAGGTGCTCTGCAGCCGATAAGAACACCGGAAGGCGCTGAATGCTCACAGTTTCCACACTCCTTGTCGAATAAGCAACGCTCAGCAGCGAAACATTGCTTTCCTTTATTATATCCATAACTTTTTCTTCTGACAAGGTCATAAAACGATATTGGACTGCACTCTATAAAAATGATATAATTTTAACGAAATGTGTATCCAGCCACACACACGAAAACATACACCCGCTCATGGGTCAAAAATCAAGTTCCGCAAGGAGGACAAATACCATGGAAAAAATGCGTTTTGAAGGCAAGGTCGTCATCGTGACCGGCGCGAGTTCCGGCATCGGCCGCTCCACCGCGCGGCTGTTCGCCATGGAGGGTGCCAAGGTCGTCGCCGCGGCGCGCCGCCTGAAGCGGCTGGAAGACCTGCGCGACAAAGTCGCGGCAGAGAACGCCCCCGGCGTCATCCTGCCGGTCAAGACGGACGTGCGCGATCCGGCGCAGATCGACGCCATGTTCGACACCTGTCTCAAGGAGTTCGGCCACCTGGACATTCTGGTCAACAACGCCGGCATGCTTGACGGTCAGCTCCCCATTCACGAAACCCCGCAGGAAGTCTATGACATGATCTACGAGACCAACCAGCGCGCCGTGTACCTGTGCTGCCAGCGCGCCATCAAGATCTTCCTCGAGCAGGGCACCCCGGCCAACATCGTCAACGTGGCCTCGGCTGCCTCTCTGCGCGGCCTGAAGGGCGGCGCGATGTACGTCATGACCAAGCACGCCGTGCTCGGCCTGACGCGCAACATCTCCGCTTCGTTCTTCGAGCGCGGCATCCGCTGCAACTGCATCGAGCCCGCGAACATCCTCACCGAGATCAACAAGGTGCCGCGCGAAAAGGGCATCGGCATCCTCGAGTGGCAGATGCGCGCCGGCAAGGCGGCCCCGCTGCACACCATCACGAAGCCCGGCGAGAAAAAGCCCATGCTCGGCAAGCCGAAAGACTGCGCCAACGCCATCGCCTATCTCGCAGACGACGTCGCCGCGCGCTACATCTCCGGTGCGGAGCTGAAGGTGGACGCCGGCTGGCTCAACATGTAACCACTTCCCCGCAACGTGCTGAGAAAGGAAACATAACTATGTCGACGCATTATAAAGATTATTACGGCACGCATATGCCGTTCGGCCAGTTCCCGAAGTTCGGCGTGCTCTCGAGTGTGAAAGTGCTCATGACGGGCACGAACATCGCCGGCCCCTTCGCCGCGAGCATCATGGCCGAGATGGGCGCGCAGGTCGTGCAGGTCGAGTCCCCGAACATGCCCTGCCAGACCCGCGGCAACTACGGCTATTCGCAGGATCACCGCAACACGTACTCCATCACGCTCAACACCCGCACCGCCAAGGGCAAAGAGGTGCTCGAGAAGCTGATCGCGTGGGCGGACATCTGGATCGAGTCCGGCCGCCCCGGCACCTATGCCAAAAACGGTCTGAGCGACGAGCATATGTGGAAGATCAACCGCAAGCTCGCCATCGTCCACGTCTCCGGCTACGGCCAGACCGGCCCGGACAAGAACAAGGCGGCCTACGACGTCTCCGGCCAGGCCATGGGCGGCTACATGTACATGAACGGCACAAGCCCCACGTCTCCCCCGCTGAAGGTCAACCCGTACCTGTCCGACTATGCCACCGCCTACAACGCCTGCATCTGTGCGCTGTCCATCATGACCAACGCCCGCATCACCGGCGAGGGTGACGCGTGCGACGTGTCGCAGTATGAGACGATGTTCCGCCTGCTGGGCAGCTACCCGGCCGAGTGGTTCAACAAGGGCTACCCCGGCCCGGGCGAGCCGGTCAAGTACCGCACCGGCAACGTCAGCGACATCGCGGCAGGCTTCTCGTTCTACGACTGCAAGGACGGCGGCACCATCTTCATCGGCATGGTCGGCGCCGGCAACACGAAAAAGGGCTATCCGCTCGTCGGCCTGCCCACGCCGGGCGACGGCACGGACCCCGACTTCCCCGAGGGCATGACTGGCTCGCTCAAGTCCCTGCCGCGCGGCCAGCGCATCGAGGCGGCCATCACGAAGTTCTGCGCCGAGCGCACGGTCGACGAGGTCGAGGCCATCATGAACAAAGCCGGCATCCCGAACCAGAAGGCCTTCGGACCCGCGGACATCGAAAAGAGCGCGCAGTACGCCGCCCGCAACGACATTGCCACCTGGACCGACAGCGTCTACGGCGAGATGAAGGGCATCGGCATCACGAACAAGTTCAAGAAGAACCCCGCCCAGATCGTCGCCTCCGCGCCGACGTTCGGCGAGCACAGCCGCGAGATACTGGAGTTCCTCGGCTACACACAAGCGCAGATCGACGACATGTACGCCAAGGGCGTGACCGCGACCATGGACCCGCGCGAGACGGCGTTGCAGTGGCACCTCAAGGACTGGCAGTTCTTCTGGAGAGACGATCAGGCCGAAAAGCTGGATCTGTAAGACAGTATCGAAACGAAAACGGAGGTTTCAAATATGGCGAGCTACAATCCTGGAACCTATGAGGGCACCGGCCGCGGCTACGGCGGCAAGCTCATCGTCAACGTGACGGTATCGGAAAATCGGATCGAATCCGTAAAAGTGACGCAGCACAAGGAATACCGCGGCATTGCCTGGGGCCTGAACACGACGCCGATGGAGCGTTTCCCCAAGCTGATCGTGGAATACCAGTCGCTGAACATCCCCACGGTCGACGGCGCGGATCTGACGTGCGCCGCCATCCTCGATGCGACGGCGGCAGCGCTCAAAGCCGCCGGTGCGTCCAAGGAGGACATTGCCGCGCTCAAGGCCGCTCCCGCCCCGGAGGCGCCGGAATATCAGGACGAAGTGCGCACAGCCGACGTGGTCGTGTGCGGTGCGGGCGCAGGCGGCCTGGCCGCAGCCATTGAGGCGAAGCTGGCCGGTGCGGACGTCGTCATCGTCGAAAAGCAGGGCATCACCGGCGGCGCCACCGCGAGAAGCGGCGGCAAGCTCCTCGGCGCCGGCACGAAGTGGCAGAAAAAGCAGGGCCTGTACGACACGAAGGACATGGTCTATGACTACCTCATGGACGTCGGCAACCGCAACGGCAAGTTCATGGACGCGTCGAAAAACCGCTACCTGGTAGATCACCTCAACCAGACGCTCGACTGGCTCACCTCCATCGAGGCGACCGTGAAGGGCGACCCCGCGGAAGTCCTCGCGCAGCCGTGGGAGCCGCTGTCCAAGCCTGTGGAAAAAGACGGCGTGCTCAAAACGCACTTTGACGTGCTCGACGTCGAGCCCATCCACGTCAGCCTGCAGCCGTGGCGCGTGCACAACTCCCCCGGCGGCGGCGGACAGACCAACGGCGAAGGCGGCGAGATCTCCACGCCCCTGACGCTGTACTATGAAAACGACCTCGGCGGCGAGATCATCTACGACACCGCCATGAACGAGATCCTCACGGACGAGGCGGGCGTCGTCACCGGTGTGACGTGCACGCGCAAGGGCGGCGCCAAGCTCACGCTCTACGCGAGAAAGGGCGTCATCCTCGCGACCGGCGGCTATGCCCGCAACAAGGAAATGATCGCGCGCTACCCCGTCGCGCACTACTTCAGCAACGTGCCGCACGGCAACGTCGGCGACGGTCTGACGGCCGCCGAGAAGATCGGCGCGCTCAACTACGAGCACCCGGCCGTGCAGGTCGTGTACACGAGCCTGACCTGCGGCATCGGCATCAACGACGAGTCCGGCCTCATCGTCAATGACCGCGGTGAGCGCGTCGTCAATGAATGGAGCTATCAGTACACGGTCAGCGACGCCATCGCCCGCTCCGGCAGCAACTGCGGCTGGTACATCACCAGCGGCAAGGAGCCCTACGGCGGCGTGCAGTACGGCTACAAGTCCGCGGTTGCCGGCAAGTCCAAGGATCCCTGCGCCTCCTCCATCGAGGGGCTGGCCAAGAAGATGGGCTGCGACCCGGCAACGCTGCAGGCGACCTATGACCGCTACTGCGAGCTGGTCGAAAAGGGCGTGGACGAGGACTTCGGCAAGCCTGCCGAGTTCCTGCACCCGATCAAGGGACCCAAGTTCGTCGCGCTGCGCATGCACCCGTGCGTGACCGTCACGTTCGGCGGTCTGGAGACGGACGTCTCCGCGCGCGTCATGAAGCCCGACGGCTCCGTGATCCCGCACCTGTACGCCGCGGGCGAAGTTGCCGGCACCGGCATGTACGGCACGCAGTACCCGACCTGCGGCACGTCGATCGGCAGCGCCCTGTTCTATGGACGCATCGCCGGCCGCGCCGTCACCGATCAGGCATTGCTGTAATCCTCCCTTACAGCATCCCGGATAAGAAAGTGCCCCAGAGCAACGCTCTGAGGCACTTTTTCTTTTTCAGGCAAAAACCGGCTGCTTCCCGCCCAGCTTTACAGATTCACCGCAATCAGCGACACGCCCGACAGCACCAGCAGCACGGACGTGATCCTGCGCACCCATTTTTCGTCCAGAACGCGGCTGCACTTCATGCCCGCAAACAGCCCCAGCGCCGCAAACGGGAAAAGCATCGCAGTGCCCTTGACCGTGTCGAGCGTGAGCAGGCCCAGCGCCGAATAAAGGACGATGCGAAATGTGCCGTCCACGATAAACACGGCGCTGATGTTACCCTTGAACGCATCCATGTCGTCCGTCACGCGGCTGACATAAGCCGCCAGCAGCGCCCCCACGCCAAACAAACCGCAGAGCACGCCCGCCGCAACGCCGATGACCGCAAGCATCCATCTGGATGAACAGGCGCGCCTTTGGCTGAATTCGCGCGTGAGCATCTCCGTGCCCAGTCCAATCACCACAGCGCCGAAAACCAGTTTGATTGCGCGGGCATCCACATGCTTGAGCAGCAGTGCCCCCGGAAGGCTGCCCGCCAGCACGAGCGCCGCCAGCGGGAGCCAGACCTTTGCGTCCAGCCGCCGCCGGTTTTTCCAGGTGAGGATCAGATTGGCGGGATAGCCCAGCAGCAGGTCGATAGGCGAGATGTTGGCGTTGGCTGCGCCGAAGCTCAGGATCGACGTGAGCACGAGCGTATTGGCAAAGCCGCACAGGCCCTTGATAAAATATGCAGCTACCGCCGCGATCACCCACAAATACATCTGCTGCCCCGTTTCTGCGCCCCTGCGCTAATTACTGTGCTCAGCATAGCACGAAGTTCCCAAGCATGCTTCGCAAAAATGGGAAATCCCTTTCATCACAGCAAAAAGGAAGCATCCAGTCTGGATGCTTCCTTTTTGTGGTACGCCCGAGCGGATTCGAACCGCTGGCCTACAGAGTCGGAGTCTGTCACTCTATCCAGCTGAGCTACGGGCGCATATTCAGCAGGAGATATTATAGCAAAGTCCGGGCAAAATGTAAAGCAGGATTTTCTGTTCCCATTTGGCGGCGGATATGCTATACTGGCAGAAAGAAACCTGTATCGGAAGGACACACCCTCTATGAACCATAAACGTCTGCATACCCGCCTGCTCGCGCTGCTGCTGTGCTGCGCGCTCGTGCTGCCGCTGAGCGCCTGCGGCGAGGCAAAAAGCACCACACAGCAGATCTTCGCCATGGACACCGTCATGGACCTGACCGCCTACGGCAAGAAAGCAGACGACGGCATCAGTGCCGCCATCAGCATCATCAACAGTATGGACACGCTGCTCGACCCGGAAAACGAGCGCAGCAAGACCTACGAGATCAACCATGCCATGGGCAGCTCCGTCGTCGTCAACGAGCAGATCGCCAAAATGCTGCGCACGGCGCAGACCGTGTACGAGCGCTCGGACGGTGCGCTCGACCTGACGACCTACCCCCTGAGCAAGCTCTGGGGCTTCATCGACCAGAACTACCGCGTCCCGTCGGACGCGGAGATCGAGCGTCTGCTCCCATGCGTGGACATGAGCAAGGTGCAGCTCGCCGCCACAGACGACAGTGCGAATTATCTCGTGACCATGCCGGCAGACATGTCGCTGAGCTTCGGCGCCGTGGCCAAGGGCTGCGCATCGGACTATGCCATTCAGGCCATGCGCGCCGCCGGTGTCACGAGCGGTGTAGTGTCCCTCGGCGGCAACGTGCAGACGCTCGGCAAAAAGCCGGACGGCAGTGACTGGAACATCGCCGTGCAGGACCCGAACGATACCGGCAGCTATCTCGGCTACCTCACCGTGGGCGAGACGGCCGTCATCACCTCCGGCAGCTACCAGCGCTTTTTCACCGAGGGTGGGCAGAAATACCACCACATCCTCTCCCCCAAGACCGGGCGGCCGGTGAACAACGGCCTGCTGTCCGTGACGATCGTGTGCGAGGACGGCACGCTGGCCGACTGCCTGTCGACCGCGATGTTCGTGCTCGGACCGCAGGCGGCACTCAACTACTGGCGCACCTACGGCGGGTTTGAGATGGTGCTCGTCAAGTCCGACGGCCACGTGGTGCTCACCAACGGCCTGTACGGAAAGTTCACCCCCAACGGCGACAACTATGTCGTCCAGTATGAGAGCTGAGAAACATGAAACTGCAAGATCGGGAATTTTTCCGGCGCGACGTGCTCTGCGTCGCGCCGGACTTGGTTGGGCGCATATTGGTACGCCGGCTGCCGGACGGCACGCTGCTGCGTGCGCGCATCACGGAGACGGAGGCCTACCGCGGCGCGCAGGACACCGCCTGTCACGCCTGCCACGGCCGGACAAAGCGCACGGAGGTGCTCTATCACGACGGCGGCACGATCTACGTCTACCTCTGCTACGGCATGCACTGGATGCTCAACATCGTGACCGGGCACGTGGACGAGCCGCAGGCCGTGCTCATCCGCGCGTGCGCGGACGGCGCGGGCGGCCCCGGCAAGCTGACCAAGCGCCTGCAGATCGACAAGGCGTTCAACGACGGCGACATCACGGCCTGTCCGGAGCTCTGGATCGAGGACGACGGGCTGCGCTTCGCGCTCGAAACCGACACCCGCGTCGGCATCGGCTACGCCGCGCCCGAGGACCAGGCGCGGCTCTGGCGCTGGAAATGCGGCGCACAGGAGGGATGCACATGACCTACACACCGGATACCCCGCTCGAAGCGCTGGCCGGCATCGGGCCGAAGAAAGCGCAGGCATTCCAAAAGCTCGGCGTGGCGACGCTGCGCGACCTGGCGGGCCTGTACCCCCGGCGGTACGAGGACCGGACGCAGTTTCGCACGATCGCGGACGCGCAGCCCGGCGAGGCCGTGTGCATCCGCGCCGCGGTCGCGGCCGAGCCGCGCGCACAGTATGTCCGCAGCGGGCTCACGCTGGTCAAGGTGCGCATCGTGGACGACACCGGCGCGCTGGACGCGACCTACTTCAACCAGCCCTACCGTAAGAATAGTCTGCACGCGGGCGAAACGTACATCTTCTACGGCAAGGTGGAGGCCAACGGCTTTCGCAAAACGATGACAAATCCCGTCTGCGAGCAGGCAGCACGCTGCGGCAGCGTGACCAACTGCTTTTACCCCATTTACCCGCTGACGACCGGCGTGACGCAAAACGACATCCGCAAGGCCATGACGCCCGCGCTGCACGCCTGCATCGGGCAGATGCAGGACGTGATCCCGGCGGACATCGCGCGCGCCTACCGGCTCGCGCAGCAGGACTATGCCCTGCAGAACATCCATCAACCGGCCGACGCACAGGCGCTCGACACGGCGCGCAAGCGGCTGGTGTTCGAGGAGCTGTTCGTGCTCTCGACCGCCATGGCGCGCATCCGCTCGCAGCGGCGCGCTGAGGGCGGCATCCGTATGCAAAATGCTGATCTCGAGACATTTTACCGCACGCTCCCCTTCTCGCCCACCGGGGCGCAGCGGCGCGCCGTTGCTGCCGCCGTGCAGGACATGACCTCCGGCGTGCCGATGAGCCGCCTCGTGCAGGGCGACGTCGGCTCCGGCAAGACGCTCGTCGCCGCGGCGTGCATCTGGTTTGCGCACGAAAACGACTGTCAGAGTGCTTTCATGGCGCCGACCGAGATTCTCACCGAGCAGCACGAGCACACGCTGCGCACACTGCTCGAGCCGTTCGGCATCCGCGTTGGACGCCTGACGGGCGCAATGACCGCGCGGCAAAAACGCGAGATAAAAGAAGCGCTCGCCGGCGGTCTGCTCGACGTCGTCGTCGGCACGCACGCGCTCATCAGCGACTCGGTGACGTTTTTCCGCCTCGGCCTCGTCATCACGGACGAGCAGCACCGCTTCGGCGTCGAGCAGCGCGCCGCACTCGTGCGCAAGGGTGAGCAGCCGCACACGCTCGTCATGAGCGCGACACCCATCCCGCGCACGCTGGCGCTGCTGGTGTACGGTGATCTGGACGTGTCGATCATCGACGAGCTGCCGCCCGGCCGCCAGCCGGTGCAGACCGTGTGCGTGGACGAGCGTTACCGCGCGCGGCTCAACGCCTTCATCGACAAGCTCATCGGCGAGGGGCGGCAAGTGTTCGTCGTCTGCCCGAAGGTGGAGGAGACGGACGACGTCCCGTCCGATCTCAAGTCCGCTGAGGAGCACGCGCAGGCCCTGCAGCGGACGTTCCCGCAGCACCGCGTGGCCTGCATCCACGGCCGCATGAAAGCCAGGGACAAAGATGCGTGCATGGCCGCCTTCGCCGCCGGGGAGACGGACATCCTCGTCTCAACGACAGTCATCGAGGTCGGCGTGGACGTGCCGAACGCGGCGCTCATGATCATCGAAAACGCCGAGCGCTTCGGACTCTCGCAGCTGCACCAGCTGCGTGGGCGCATCGGGCGCGGGCCGTTTCAGTCGTACTGCGTGCTCGTGTCGGACGCGCACACGGAGGAAGCGCGCGCGCGGCTGAAGGTGCTGTGCGACACGGCCGACGGCTTTCAGATCGCGGAGGCCGACCTGCGCCAGCGCGGGCCGGGTGACTTTTTCGGCAACCGGCAGCACGGCCTGCCGGCGCTGCATATCGCCGACCTCGGCACGAACATGACCGCCGTCAACGACGCGCGCGACGCGGCCCGTGCAGTGCTCGCCGCCGACCCGGCGCTCTCCGCGCCCGAGCACGCAGCGCTGCGCGCCCAGTGCGCGCGGCTCTTCGCCGCCAACGACGGGCATTTTAACTGACGGACAACGGAGGCATCCCATGACCATCGCACAAATTCTGAACAAAATGATCGCCGCATCCAATGGCAATATCCACGATATTGACCATCTCCTGCGCGTCTGGGCCTACGCCCGAACGATCGGCGAACTGGAGGGGCTGGACGCGGAGACACAATACCTTCTGGAAGTCGCCGCCATCACGCACGATATTGCCTGCCCGCTCTGCCGCGAGAAATACGGCAACACCAACGGCAAGTATCAGGAGCAGGAGGGTGCCGTGCTGGTGCGCGCCTTTCTCGCCGGCACCGGCATGACGGAGGCACAGATCGCGCGTGTGGCCTATCTTGTGGGGCATCACCACACGCTGCAGAATATCTGCGGCATGGACTACCAGATCCTCATTGAGGCGGACTACATCGCAAACGCATCCGAGAACGGATACGGTAAGGAGAGCATCGTGCATTTTCTGGACACGATCATGAAAACCGCGAGCGGCAAATACCTCGCCGCTTCTGTACTGGGCATTTCTGACGCCGCGCGTCCCTAAATGCTCTCCCCTGCGCCAAAAAAGCAGCGCCCTGCGTAGGATACCGCTCCTACGCAGGGCGCTGCTTTTGCTTTTCTCCCGCTCGAGCGCCGCTGACGGCCGGCGGCAAAAAAATCGTCCGCCCGGAGGGGAATCCGGCGGACGATTCTTTGTTGGGTCAGCGGTCACGCACAGGCAAAGTGCGTGGTGTCACACCGCTGCAGGGAATAGGGAAGAGAAGAGAGGTGAGGTGATTTGGCTTGATGCCTGTTGTTGGTATCGGTAACCGGAGGGGGATCCGGGTACGATCGAAAGAAGTTAATCGACGAGCGTCTTACCGAGCGCCTGGCAGGCCGCAAGGGCCGCATCATCGGGCGCTTCGTTGCAGATCACACTGTCGCACGCGAGCTGGATACCGGAGCTGCGGCAGTCGCGCTCCCAGTTGTGCATCCACTCGCCGCCGCCCCAGCCGTAGGAGCCGAACAGGGCGACACGTTTGCCTTTCAGGCTGGATTTGCAGCCGTCGAACATCGGCTCGAACTCCATATCCTCCAGAACTTCTGAGCCCATGGCCGGGCAGCCGAGCGCCACGGCGTCATATCCGCCGACGGCGGAACCATCCACATCGGAGGCGGTCAGAAGCACCGCGTCCGCGCCGGCACTTTTCATGCCCTCGAGCACGGCGTTGGCCATGGCCTCGGTGTTGCCGGTGCCGCTCCAATAGATGACTGCTGCTTTTTTCATGATGGTAACATCCTTTCCTTTTGCGCTGTGTTTCGCTGCTGCACGTTTACGGCGAGCTGCGCAATGCTCGAGCCCGCGTGCAGACGTTCGCAGTAGATCTCCGTGCACCGCTGGTATTTTGCAAAGAGGTCGCGCGCCCGCTGCTCGTCGCCATACACCTTCCAGAGGCCGGCATACTTGAAATCAGCCGCATGGTGCTCGATGAACCCTTTGACGTCTTCCGGCGGATAGCTCAGAAACAGGCCAATCTCGTGGGGGAATTCGTCGTACGCGCGCAGACGCTCGATGAGCTTCATCAGGCACTGCTCGCTGCTGCCGCAGACATAGCCTGCGTGCTGCAGAATCTCTGCTGCCAGCCGGTCCTGCAGATCCCGCTCCAGATCGCGTGGGCGGTACAGATACAGCAGCGCGCTCTTGTCCGTGAATCGCAGCGGGAGGAGGCAGAGTCCTTTGGGAACCAGCACCTGGTTGTACTGGCGGATCTCCATGAGCAAAGTCTCCCGGTTTTCAAACGGACAGGGGAACAGGCTGCCGGTCTTGATCCCGGCCAGTGTCGGCGCGCAGAGCCGTACGACGTTTTCCTCCGACATGGCTTGCCTCCTTGTCTGTGGTGGTTTACCGGTTTTCGCGCAGTGAGCAATGCTGCGCGGTTGCTGGTTAAATTGGTCTAACTCATGTGTGAAAAGCTGCGCGTTTCGTTGCTTTCTGGTGTTATGATACTGCATGATACCCCCGGCATCCGCTCCAAATCATCGGAACATGGCTCCAAAATGAAAAAGATGTCCGCCCCGCCGTCAGACCGCCGGAACCTCCGGCGCGCAGCTGTCGCAGTCGATGCCGCTGCGGTAGGCGTTGGGCGAGACGCCGATGACGTCCCGGAACGCTTTGGCGAACTTGCTGCCATTATCATACCCAAACTGGCCGGCAATATCCAGCACCGTGCGGTCAGTCTGGCGCAGGAGCCGCGCCGCGCCGTGCATTTTCTGCGCGCGCAGAAATGCCGCCGGTGACATGCCGTACACGCCGCGGAAGCTGCTGTTGATGAGCGTGGCCGAGGCGCCGAAGCGCTGCGCGAGCTCCGCGACCGTCAGTCGCCGCTCCGTGTTCTCGAGCAGATACGCGCCGATCTGCTCGGCGAGCTGCACCTGTGCCTGCGGGTAACTGTGCTGCGGCTGCGCCGCCTGCACGGGGAACGCGCTCAAAAACAGCAGCAGCTCCAGGATCTTGACCTTGAAATAGCCCTTGCGGATACCCTCCGGCACGGAATAGAGCTCAGAGAAAATGTGCGCCACGCCCTGCGACGAGCGTGTGACGAAGCAGGCGGCGTCCGCGCAGAATTTTTCAATGAGCGCGCTCGGTCGCACCTCGACGTCCTCGAGAAAGCACGACAGGCAGTCCGGCGCGCGGGCCGGGTCGATCGATACCGTGATGCCGTGATAATGCCCGGTCGGAAAACGCGCCGGGGCCGCCGCTTGGGTGCGCTGCACGACCGCCAGATCGCCCGGCGCGAGGAAGAAGCAGGCGTCGCCATATGGGTAGGCAATGCGCCCCTCGCGGCAGTGGTGGATCTCAAGGCAGCCGGGTGCCTGCGCGCGCCGCATGGCGCAGACCGTGGCGTGGACGTCGTGATACACGATCTCAATACCCGGGAAAACCGGATAGACCGTCTGCACCACTTCCCCATCGGCATCATCGAGATGATAGACCGTGTGCTCCGTGTCCTGATGCAGCACCGTCGCCTGCGTATCCGCTAAAGTTTCCTTTTGTTTTGCTGTGGCCATTGCGCCGCACCTCCTGTATTCCGGTTAGATAAATCTAATTTGCAGGAAAACAAAAGCGCCGTCTCTAACGGCTCGATGGATACTTTATTATACCGTGCCCCCGCCGCCGCGTCAAGCGGCAGGAATCAAAAACGCCCTGCGGTCAAAACCACAGGGCATTTCTGGAGCTAGTGATGTGACTCGAACACACGACCTGCTGATTACGAATCAGCTGCTCTACCGACTGAGCTACACTAGCATATTTCTTACAGCTTGCACATTCTATCACATGTCTCCTGGGATGTCAATACAAAAGTTTTGTGATTACTATTTGTTTTCATGCATAAAAAAATGTTGCATTCCTGCACAAATTGTCGATTTTCTTCGGTTCCTGTCGGTTGTGCAGTATTTGCACTGTTACGGCCATCCGGAAAACACGCGTGGTTTCAGGGATTCCCGCACGCAGAGAAGGTCAAAGTTCTTACATTTTCGTGACAATGCGTTTACATAATTATTTTCCGTCTTTCAGTTTGCTGTGAGTTATCAACATTTTCAACCGACTTTTCAACACGCGAATTTCTTTGTTCTTTCAATCGATTGCTTCATTTCTACATAAATCAGGAAACGTCGGAAACGGACTTTGTGGATTTTACAAACATCGATTTTGTTACCATAACACAAATCTCTCGCAGACGCGAGAGATTTGAAAAAATGCTTGACATGCAAAATGCAGGATTTGTGCCGCCGGTGATGATTCAGAGCAGACCGCTATCGGCAAACGACACGTAATCCTCGCCGCAGACGATGATATGATCCGCAAGCGTGATTCCTACGAGCAAAAGTGCGTCCCGGATGCGGCGGGTCGTGAGCTCATCCTCGCGCGACGGGAGCGCATAAGCATCCACATGGTTGTGGCTGAGGATGACGGACACCGCCTTCTGCGACAGGGCCGTCTCCACGATGGCGCGCACGGACACTTCCGCGGCATTGACCACACCGCGGCCGACCTCCCTGCAGCTGATGAGACCACCCTTGGCGTCCAGACACAGGAGGTAGACGACCTCCGTGCGCTCATACAGATACAGCGGCACAAGATAGTGCCCGGCGTCCTCGCTCGAGCGCAGGATCGTCTGCTGGCGGCGCTTGGCCATCTGGTACCGGCGGCCGACCTGCGGGATGAGCGTGAGGAGCGTGGCCACGTTCTCCCCCACACCAGGCACGCGCATCATGTCCTCAAAGCTCGCCTCAAAGACGGCGTCAAGCGTGCCGAAGTGGTCAAGCAGTGCGTGCGCGAGCTCGTTGACGTCGCGCCGGGGCACGGCATAAAACAGCAGCAGCTCGAGCACGCTGTGGTCGTCGAAATTATCGAGCCCGCTGCGCACGAAGCGCGCCTTCATGCGGGCGCGGTGGCCGTCATGCACGCCCATAAAACGGCACCTCGGAGATCTCCATATTGGCCCAGGCGTTGAGTTCGCTGCCGGCGCGCGCGCCGCGCAGATACTCGTAGTACGCCTGGCAGCCGATCATGGCGGCGTTGTCGCCGCAGAGTTTCAGCGGCGGGACGAACAGGCGGATGCCGGCCGCGTCGCACGCAGCCTGAAAATCGCCGCGGATGCGGGAATTGGCCGCAACACCGCCCGCCACGGCGAGCTTGTCATAGCCGAGCTCCCGGACCGCCGCCATCGTGCGCGGCACAAGGCTCTCGCTCATGGCGCGGCAGAACGACGCGGCGAGCGACGCTTTGTCGAGCGGCTCTCCCTTCTGCTCCGCCGTGTGGGCGAGATTGATGACGGCCGTTTTCAGGCCGCTGAAGCTCATGTCATACGGGCAGCCGTCCACGTGGCCGATGGGGAGCTTGTACTTCCGGTCGTCTCCGGTCTTGGACAGATCGTCGATGGGCTTGCCGCCAGGGTATGGCAGGCCGAGCACGCGCGCTGTCTTGTCAAAGCACTCGCCAGCCGCATCGTCGCGCGTGGCGCCGAGGATGCGCAGGTCGGTATAGTCGCGCACGTCGCAGATGAGCGTGTTGCCGCCCGAGATGGCCAGGCACATGAACGGCGGCTCCAGCTCCGGGTAGGCAATGTAGTTAGCCGCGATGTGACCGCGGACGTGATGCACCGGGATAAGCGGCACACCGAGCGCGAGCGCGGCGGACTTGGCAAAGTTCACGCCGACGAGCAGCGCGCCGATGAGCCCCGGCGCGCACGTGACGGCTACAGCGTCAATATCGCCGCGGGTCAGGCCGGTCACCTCCAGCGCGCGGTCGGCCAGCTGGGAGATGACCTCCACGTGTGAGCGCGACGCGATCTCGGGCACGACGCCGCCGTAAATGGCATGTAGATCGGCCTGGGAAAAAACCTGATCGGTCAGCACCTCGCGCCCGTCGCGCACGAGGGCGACGGCCGTCTCGTCACAGGAGGATTCAATCGCAAGAATAATCATATCGTCTCTGCCTCTCTCCGGAACCAGGTCATGAGGAGCGCGTCCTCGTCCGGCTTCTGATAGTAATTTCGGCGCTGACCGACAGTCTGGAACCCGTGCTTGCGGTACAGTGCGATGGCGGGCGCGTTCGATACACGCACCTCCAGCGTCAAAAATGCGAGATTGAGCGCCGCCGCCCGCGCGCACAGGGAATCGAGCAGCGCATCCGCAATGCCCTGCCGCCGGTACTCCGGCGCGACGGCGACATTGCCGATGTCGCCCTCGTCGAGCACGTGCAGGAAGTTTGCGTAGCCGAGCACCGTCTCCCCCGCTGCCGCGATGAGAAACACGTGCCGGTCATCCGGCAGCTGGCTTTGCAGCTGTGCGCGCGTCCACGGCGCGGAAAAGCACACGCGCTCCAGCATCTCAAGCTGCGGCAGGTGCTCCGCCCCGGCATCGCAGATCACGTAGTTCATCAGTGCGCCTCCGCCCAGCTCGCGCCGATCTTCGCGTCCACGAGCAGCGGCACACGGTAATCGACCACGTGCTCCATCTCCTCGACGAGGATGGCGCGAACCGTCTCGGCCTCCGCCGCCGGGCACTCGACGATGAGCTCATCGTGCACCTGCAGCAGGAGCTGCGCCTCCAGTCCTTCGGCGCGCATGCGCGCGTCCACGCGCACCATGGCGGCCTTGATGATGTCCGCCGCCGTGCCCTGAATGGGCATATTGAGTGCCACGCGCTCGCCGAAGCTGCGGAGGTTGAAGTTGGATGATTTGAGCTCCGGCAGATCACGCCGGCGGCCGAAGAGCGTCGTGACATAGCCGTCGGCCTTGGCCTGCGCGACGATGCGGTCCATATAGGCGCGCACGCCGTGGTACTTGGCAAAATAGCTGTCCATGTACGCCTTGGCCTCACTCTGGAACACACCGATGTCCTGCGCGAGGCTGAAGGCCGAGATGCCGTAGACAATGCCGAAATTGACGGCCTTGGCGTGCGAGCGCTGCAGTGGCGTGACCTCCTCAAGCGGCACGCCAAACACCTGCGACGCCGTGACGGCGTGGATGTCCTCTCCGCTGCGGAAGGCCGCGATCATGGTCTCGTCGTTTGCAATATGCGCCAGCAGACGCAGCTCGATCTGGCTGTAGTCCGCGTCCACGAGCACCTTGCCGGGCGAGGCCACGAACATATTGCGGATCTGCGCGCCGAGCTCGCGGCGCACGGGGATGTTCTGCAGGTTCGGCTCCGTGGACGACAGACGTCCTGTCGCCGTGACGGTCATCTGAAAGTTCGTATGGATGCGCCCGTCGGCGGAAATCTCCTTGAGCAGCCCGTCGGCATACGTGGATTTGAGTTTTGTGAGCATACGGTAATCGAGGATCTGGTCGATGATCGGGTGCTTGCCGCGCAGCTTTTCGAGCACGGCGGCATTCGTGCTCCATCCGGTCTTTGTCTTTTTCCCGGCCGGGAGCATGAGCCGGTCAAACAGCACGTGGCCAAGCTGCTTCGGCGACTGGATGTTGAACGGCTCGCCCGCGCAGGCCCAGATGCTCTGCTGGAGCTGCTCAATGGCGCTCGTGAGGCTTTCACCGAAATCGTAGAGCGCCTTACGGTCGACGAGAAAACCCGTGTGCTCCATGCGCGCCAGCACCGGGCACAGCGGCAGCTCGATGTCCGTATAGAGCGGCAGCATGCCGAGCGCGTCCATCTTTTCCCGCAGCACCGACTGCAGCGCCCAGACGGTCTGCGCGTCCGGCGCTTCCCCGCCGAGATATGCCTGCGCGAGGCGCGGGAGATCATAGTTCCCGGCCGTGGCGTCAAGCAGGTAGGCCGCCAGCGCCGTGTCGAACACGAACCCGTCCGTCGGCAGGCCCTCGGCGAGCAGTGCGCGCATAAGGTCTTTGATGTTGTGGCCCGCTTTGCGCACACGGTCGGAAAACAGCAGACGCAGAAATGCATTGTAATCATCGCCGAGCTGCGCCCACGCGAGCGCATAGCACGCCTTACCGTCGCAGAGCGTGAGCGCGTCGAGCCCGTCGGGCGCGAGCACCGCAACATACGGCGCCGCCGTGACCGCCTGCTCGAGTGCGTGCAGCGCGGTGCCGTCCGTCACGTCAACGCTTGGCAGTTGCGCAATCGTATGCTCCGGCGCGGCCGCACCATCCCCCGGCTGCAGGCCCCACTTTTCCGAGAGCTTCAAAAAGCCCAGCCGCCGGAACCAGTCATAGAGTTCGGGGCGGTAGTCCCGATTCCATGCTGCCGATTCTGGTGCGAAATCAATGGGCGCGTCCGTGTGAATCGTGGCGAGGTCGAACGACAGCTGCGCGCTCTCGCGCCCTTCCGCGAGCTTTTTGCGCACGCCTGGCTTGATGTCCAGCGCGTCAAGATCGCGGTAAATATCCGTCACCGTGCCGAAGCGCACGAGCAGATCCTTCGCCGTCTTTTCGCCGATGCCGGGCACGCCGGGGATGTTGTCCGAGCTGTCGCCCATGAGCGCCTTGAGGTCGATCATATGAATGGGGTCGAAGCCATACTCGGCGCGGAATACTTCGGGCGTGTATTCGATCGTCTCCGTCTGGCCCATGCGGGTCTTGACGTGGCAGACGTGGGTGGTGTCCGTGATGAGCTGGAGGCTGTCCTTGTCGCCGGTGACGATCTCGCACGTCCAGCCGGCGGCCTCGCAGCGCCTGGCGACCGTGCCGAGCAGGTCGTCCGCCTCCCACCCGGCCAGCTCCAGCCGCCGGATGCCCATGCAGTCAAGCGTCTGCTTGAGCAGCGGCATCTGCACAACGAGCTCCTCCGGCATGGGCTTGCGCTGGGCCTTATAGAGTGCGTACTGCTCGTGCCGGAACGTCGGCGCGTGCACGTCAAACGCCACACACACCGCCTGCGGCTGCTCGAGCTCGAGGATGCGCTGAAAAATGGTCAGAAAACCGTAGACCGCGTTCGTCGGCGTGCCGTCCGGCGCGTTGAGCATACGAATGCCGTAAAAGGCGCGGTTGACGATGCTGTTGCCGTCAAGAATCATGAGTTTCATTCGGGTGTCCTCCTCGCGCGTCACTGGCCGCGCAGTTCAATGAGCCGGTCGCGCAGCACGGCAGCGTACTCGTACTCGAGCATTTCGGCCGCCTTCTTCATCTGGGCCTCGAGCCGCGCGATCTCGGCCCGGCGCTCGGCCTCCGTCATCTTCACGCCGTCGGCGCGCTTGGGTGTCTCCACGTCGCTGGAAATCTCCAGCAGCTCGCGCACGCTCTTGACGATCGTCTTGGGCACGATGCCGTGCGCCTGATTGTACGCCGCCTGTTTGGCGCGGCGGCGGTTGGTCTCCATGATGGCCGCATGCATGGCGGCCGTCTCCTTGTCGGCGTACATGATGACCGTGCCCTCGGCGTTGCGCGCCGCGCGGCCGATCGTCTGGATCAGGCTCGTCTCGCTGCGCAGGAAGCCCTCCTTGTCCGCGTCGAGGATCGCCACGAGCGACACCTCCGGCAGGTCAAGGCCCTCACGCAGGAGGTTGATGCCGACGAGCACGTCAAATGCGCCGGTGCGCAGGTCGCGGATGATCTCCATACGCTCGATGGCGCCGATGTCGTGATGCAGGTAGCGGCAGCGGATGCCCGCGTTCGTGAGGTAGGCCGAGAGATCCTCGGCCATTTTCTTCGTGAGCGTGGTCACGAGCGTGCGCTCATTTTTGGCGATGCGTGCGTTGATCTCTCCGATGAGATCATCGATCTGCCCCTCGATGGGACGCACGAAGATCTGCGGATCGAGCAGGCCGGTCGGACGGATGATCTGCTCGGCAATCTGCCCTGCGTGCTCGCGCTCATAGTCGCCCGGCGTGGCCGAGACGTAGATGGCCTGGTTCACCCGCTGCTCGAACTCCTCAAACTTCAGCGGGCGGTTATCATACGCGCTCGGCAGGCGGAAGCCGTACTCGACGAGCGAGTCCTTGCGTGCGCGGTCGCCGCGGTACATGGCGCGCACCTGCGGCAGCGTGACGTGGCTCTCGTCAACAAAGAGCAGAAAGTCCTTTGGAAAATAGTCCAGCAGCGTCATCGGCGCGCTGCCGGGGGCGCGGCCGCTGATAATGCGCGAATAGTTCTCGATGCCGGAGCAGTAGCCGAGCTCCTGCATCATCTCGATGTCATAGTCCGTGCGCTGGCGGATGCGCTGCGCCTCGAGGAGCTTACCCTGCTGCTCGAATGTTTTCACGCGCGCGTCGCACTCGGCACGGATCTCGCCGATGGCGCGCTCCATCTTCTCATGCGTCGTGACGTAGTGCGACGCAGGATAGATCGCCACGTGGCTGAGCGTGCGGATGGGCGCACCGGTGACGACGTTGATGTCCGAAATGCGGTCGATCTCGTCGCCGAAAAACTCCACGCGCACGGCATGATCCGAGGAGTAGGCCGGAAAAATGTCGATCGTGTCGCCGCGGACGCGGAACATGTTGCGCGCAAAGGCAATGTCGTTGCGTTCGTAGCGGATGTCAATGAGCTTGCGCATGAGCTCCTCCGGGTCGCGCTGCTGGCCGGTGCGCAGGGAGATGACCATGTTGGCGTAGTCGATCGGATCGCCGAGGCCGTAGATACACGACACGGACGAGACGACGATCACGTCGCGCCGCTCAAACAGGCTCGACGTGGCCGAGTGGCGCAGACGCTCGATCTCGTCGTTGATGGAGGCGTCCTTTTCGATGAACGTGTCCGTGTGCGGGATGTACGCCTCCGGCTGATAATAGTCGTAGTACGAGACGAAATACTCCACGGCGTTGTTCGGGAAAAACTCCTTGAACTCGCTGCACAGCTGCGCCGCGAGGATCTTGTTGTGCGCGAGCACGAGCGTCGGCCGCTGGACGCGCTCGATAACCTTGGCCATCGTATATGTCTTACCGGAGCCGGTCACGCCGAGCAGCACCTGCTCGTCAATGCCGTTTTCCAGGCCCTGCACGAGCGTATCGATCGCCTCAGGCTGGTCGCCCGACGGCTCATAGGGCGAAATGACCTCAAAATCCGGCATGACATGGCCTCCCATCGCAAAAATCAATCAGAATATTATACCACTATACGCTCTGTTTCACAAGCAGAAAACGCCCGGAAGCGGCTGCTTCCGGGCGCATACCAGTTTGCAATTATTCGCCGAAATCAAGCACGCGGCGCATACGGATGAGCGTCAGGCGGTTGCGGATCGCCGCCGAAACGCTGAGCATATCCTCCGACATGGCCGGGTCGATGCCGATCTGCTCCGGCTTATAAAACGCACCGAGCTTCTCGCACAGCGCCGCCAGCTCCTCGGCCGAGGGGATCTCGGCGATGATGGCGCGGATCTCGTCCCAATGGTCGACGATATTCTGCGGATCGAACGTGCCGAGCACGTCATTTTCGTTCTCCTTCAGGATGCCGTCGGCGAGGGAGCCGAACTTCTCGTCCACCCACGCGCGGGGCAGCGGCTCAAAGGGCTTGGCCTTCGGCGTCGGGAGCGAGGCAAGGTAGTGGTACTCCTTCGCGCACAGGTACGTGCCCACGCCGACGCACTGGCCGTGCATGCCGTGCGCATTTTCAAACCGCGGCGGCTTCATCTCCACCAGATGCGCCATCAGATGCTCGGCACCGGAGGCGGCGCGGGAGTGGTTGAGCAGCTGCATGGTCAGGCCGGAGATCATCTGCGCCATGGTCATGGCCTCAAAGTCCGGCTTGCCGCCGGCCGCCATATCGTCGGCCGCCTTGCGCATGATAGTCAGCGCCTCCTGCGCGAGGTCAGCGACCATCGGGCAGTAATACTCACCCGAGACGAGGTGCGCGATCTTCCAGTCGGCAAGGGAGATATACTTGGCCAGAATGTCCGAAATGCCGCTCACGGTCAGCCACAGGGGCGCGCCGGAGACGACGTTCAGGTCGCAGACGACGAGCGCCGCCGCCTGCATGGGAATGGACTTTTTCTGCCCGTCGATGATGATCGAGCAGATGTTGGCCGTGAAGCCGTCGGAGCTCGCCAGCGTCGGCACCGCGACGAACGGGATGCCGAGGTGATAGGCCGGATAGCGGCCAAAGTCCATGATCGTGCCGGAGCCGACCGCAACGATCACGTCCGGATGGTCGAGCTGGCGCATCATGTCCTCGATCATGCCCTTTTCGGAGTGCAGGCCCTCGGCGTTGAGGACGATCTCCTGATCGGCACGCACATGCCTGAGCGTCGGGAGGTTGTAGGTATTCGTATCGTAAATGACGGCGCGCTTGCCGGTCAGGCCGACCTCGTCCATATACTGGTCGAACTTGTCGAGCGCGTGATATTCCACGACGACCTTCTTCGTCTCCAGTGTGTGCTCGCGGCCGCAGCGGCACGGGCCGACATATTTGCTGCAATCGAGAATCATGCAAACATCGCTCCTATTCTGATATGAAAATTTTCATTACCAGCATATTGATTTTTCCCGGCAAAGTCAAGCCCTCCGGCCGCATATTCCGCCCGAAACACAGAAAACGTTCCATTTTTGTTTTTATTGAAAAATGTTCATTCAAAACTTTAAGGGTCTATTCAGGCGCTGCCGGTTGCAAAACGCATGCGCGGGGTGTAAGATGACAAAGTCGCTTTACAAAGATTTTGAGTACATTTTACATTCCGGCGAACCTTTTCGTCTTTTCTATAGATATTCTTGATACCTGGACGGTGATTCTTTATGGAACTGACTGCGATCGCGCAGTGGCTCAACACCGCGTTTGCGGGCTATGACTATGCCATTTTGCAGGCGCTGCACAATTTGGCCGTGGCGGCGGGCGGCTTTTTCACGCCGCTGTGCCGGGCCATCACGCTGCTGGGCGAGAAGGGCATCCTCTTTCTCGTGCTCGGCATCGTGCTGATGCTGTTTCCGAAAACGCGCAAGGCGGGCATCTGTATGTTTGGCGCCGTGTGCTGCGGCGCGCTCATCACGAACTTCTGGCTCAAGGACTTCGTTGCCCGGCCGCGTCCGCTGACGGTGGAACCCTTCCGCACCTGGTGGCAGGCCGCCGGCGCATACGCCGAGAGCGAGTACTCCTTCCCCTCCGGCCATGTAACGGCCGCGATGGCCGGCGTGACCGCGCTCGTACTCGCGGGCAAAAAGCCCGCACGCTGGTGGGCCTATCTGTTCGTGCTGGCGATGGGCGCGGCGCGCAACTACCTCATGGCGCACTACCCGTCCGATGTGCTCGGCGGGATGATCGTGGGGCTGATCGCAGCCACGATCGCCTATGCGATCACGCTGCTGATCTACCGCATCGTGTCGGCGCACCCGGACAATCGCTTCTGCCGCTTTGTGCTTCACGGCGGCATCGGCAGCAAAAAAGAGCGGCAGGCCGCATGAGCCTGCCGACGTGAAAACCCCGCTTCGCACAGCTGTGCGAAGCGGGGTTTTTCTCATAGAGCTGCTTATGCCTCGACCGGCGCGTTCTCCGCGGCCTTGGCGCGAATGGTATCGATGACCTTGCGGCAGCGCGCGGCGTTGTACACGACCGGCACCGGATAGTTCGGGTTGGCCTCGGCCAGCGCCCAGGTAACGATCTGCGGAATGTCCTCTGCCTGAATGAAGTCAAAGCCCTTCGGGATACCCATGCGCTCGTTCATGGCATAGATCTCCGCAATGAAGGCCTGGGCCTTCTCGGCGTCCGTGCCGTCGGTCTTGACTCCGGCGATCTCGCACAGGCGCGCAAGTTTCGGATATACGGCCTCGCCGTAGTCCTCAAGGACGATCGGCAGGATGACCGCGTTGGCCAGACCGTGCGGCGTGTTATACAGGCCGCCGAGCGTGTGCGCGATGGCGTGCACATTGCCGACGCCGGCACGGGAGAACGCAAAGCCGGCCTTGAAGGCGGCGATCATCATGTTCTCGCGCACCTTGAGATCCTCGCCGTGCTGATATGCCAGCTCAAGGTTATCGAAGATGAGCTTGACTGCCTCTTCGGCGAGGCGCAGGCTCTCCTTGGTGTTATATGTCCAGCTGATGTACGCCTCGATCGCGTGGGTGAGCGCGTCCATGCCGGTCGTCGCAGTCGTGCGCGGCGGCAGGCCAACCGTCAGCTCCGGGTCCAGGATCGCGTACAGCGGCATGAGCTTGAGATCCATGAGCGCGTACTTGTGGTGCGTCTCACTGTCGGTAATCACGGCGGCGATCGTCGTCTCGCTGCCGGTGCCCGATGTCGTCGGGATGGCGACGATGGGCGGCACGGTCTTCCCGACGCGCATGACGCCAGCCATATCGTCGCAGCTCTTTTTCGGGCAGGCGACGCGGGCGGCCGCGCCCTTGGTCGCGTCCATCGGGCTGCCGCCGCCAAGGGCGACAAAACCGCCGCAGCCGGTCTCCACATACTGTGCGCGGATCTTCTCGACCGTGTTCACCGAGGGGTTGGCTTCGACCTCGCTGAACACCTCGTAGGGCATACCGGCATCCTCGAGCGCGGCGAACAGCTTCGGCCCGAGCGACTTGACCACATGCGAACCGGTGACGACCATGACCTTCGTCACGCCGCACTTGCCCAGCACATCCGGGACCTGCCGGATGCTGCCGGCACCGGAGATCACGATCGGTTTGCGCCAGTGCAGGCAGCGCATACCAAGGTCAAACACCTGCTGATAAGTACGGTAATATGCTTTTTTCAGTCCATCCATAAACGATTCCTTCCCTCCGCCGGGGGGCGGATATATCAGTTTCCCACCACTCTTATACTACTGGATCGCAGAAATTTGTCAAGCATTTTGTGCAAAAGCTGACAAGCTTTCCCGCCGCAGCTCAGAGCATCCCGGCGAGCTTCCGGCCCATGAGCACGCCCATGGCCGAGGCCATCATCAAGCCGCGCGTCCAGCCGGAGGAATCGCCCAGGCAATGCAGGCCGGGCACGTTCGTATTCAGATCCTCGTCCATGGCGATGCGGTTGCTGTAGAATTTCAGCTCCGGAGAATACAGCAGCGTCTCGTAAGCAGCGAAGCCGGGCACGACCTCGTCCATGGCCTTGATGAAGTTGATGATATTGAGCATGGCGCGGTACGGCATAGCGGACGTGATGTCGCCCGCGACAGCATCCGGCAGCGTGGGGCGGACGTTCGACTGCGCGAGCTCCTTCTGCCAGGTACGCTTGCCGTCAAGAATATCGCCGAAGCGCTGCACCATGATGTGACCCGCACCGAGCATGTTCGTCAGCTCGCCGACCTTCTGCGCGTAGGCGATCGGTTGGTTGAACGGCACGGAGAAGTTGTGCGAGCAGAGGATCGCCACGTTCGTATTGGGTGACTTGAGCTCCTTATACGCGTGACCGTTGACAACGGCGAGGTCGTTGTCATAGTTCTCCTGCGACACGAAGCCGCCGGGGTTCTGGCAGAACGTGCGCACCTTGTTCTTGAACGGGGCCGGGTAGCCGATGAGCTTGGACTCATACAGCACGCGGTTGACGGATTCCATGACCTCGTTGCGCACCTCGACGCGCACGCCGATGTCGACCGTGCCGGGCTTGTGCTCCACACCGTGCTCGAGGCAGACCTTCTCCAACCAGTCGGCGCCGCGGCGGCCGGTGGCGATGACGGTATGCTTGGCCTCGATGGTATAATCCTGATGCCCATCGTGCGCTACGACACCGCAGCAGCGGCCATCGCGCATAATGACGTCCTCGCACGTGCAGCCGAAGAGCATCTCCACGCCGTGGTCGCGCAGATAGTTTTCGATGCCGAGGTAGACCTCGTGCGCCTTCTCCGTGCCGAGGTGGCGGATCGGACAGTCGACCAGGCGCAGACCTGCGCGGATGGCGCGCGTGCGGATGCGCTTGACCTCCTCCGTATTCTCGAGTCCCTCGACGTGCTCGTCGGCGCCGAACTCGAGGTAAATGCTGTCGGCATAGTTGATGATCTCCTGCGCCTGACGCTCGCCGACGAGCGTGGGCAGATCGCCGCCGACATCGCTGCACAGCGAGAGCTTGCCGTCCGAGAACGCGCCCGCGCCGGAGAAACCGGTCGTGATGTGGCAATACGGCTTGCAGTTCATGCACTGGCCGGTCTTGGCCTTCGGGCAGCGGCGGTTTTCAATGGCCTGCCCCTGCTCGATCATGACGATCTTTTCCGGGGAGCCGCGGCGCAGCAGTTCCAGCGCCGTAAAGATACCGGCAGGGCCCGCGCCGACAATGACAACATCTGCGTTCATGAAGGGTTCCTCCTTTTGTTCGATCGGTTGTTTCTTTCGTCTGGTCTGAGTGAAAACCTAGCGCCAAGCGCAGCAAAGCACAGCAAAAACACCGCACTCCGTGCGGTGTTTTTGCTGTGTGTAGTTCTCAATCTGGAGCGGGCAACGAGATTCGAACTCGCTACCTCCACCTTGGCAAGGTGGCGCTCTGCCAAATGAGCTATGCCCGCATTTCGTGAATGCAAGCGTTATTTTACCACAAAAAGCCGACTTGTCAAGCTTTTTTTGATCTTTTTTGCGAATCCAGCGTTATAGTTTCTGTCCCTCACGCCAGATGAACGACTGCTCCGTGCACGCCGGGCAGCTCTCAGCATCCCACTGATAGGTAGTGCGCATGCTCTCATCGCTGCGCAGCCACAGGGTTTCTGTCTGCATGGACAGATCCAGATGATAATAGCTGCCGCCGACCTGCACCACGTTCCAGCAGCGCTCCGTCCCCTGGAAGCGGCCGCTGACGACCTGGCACGGGATATTCAGCGCATCGCAGACCGCCTTGTAGGCCATGGCCAGGCCGCAGCTGTCGGCCGTGCCGCTCACGAGCGCATCATAGGCGGTGCTCACGGTCGTTACCCGCTGCTCGCTGGCACGCATGACGATGAGTGCCGCCTGCAGCGGCGTTTCCTGTTCGCCCGCCGTGAGCGTGGACGTGAGCGTGCGCACGCGGCCGTCGAGCTGCGTGCGGCGGTCATTGACCGCGGACTCGCTGATGCCGTAGCGCAGCGTGACGCCGAAGATCTTCTGGCTGCCGTCCCCGCTGTAGACCGTCACGTCGATGGCCGGGAAATCCACGACGAGCTGCGGCTGGTTCAGGCACGCGGAGCGCACGTGCGCAGCCACATCGCCCGTTTCGAGCGTGCTGGTGCTGATCTGGATGGCAAACTGCGTCCGCTGCCGGTCGAGCGCATCGACCACACAGTCAAGAATGCTCTTTTGCGTCTGGGCGCTGTAGATGGAGCGCACCTCGCTCTCCGGCCGGTTGTAAGTGATGGTGATGTTTGCCTCGCAGTAGGCGATCACCTGCTCGGTCTCATAGCTGACGCTCTCGATGCAGTACGCGCCGATGGCGGTGCCGGTGCGCAGCTCCTCGCAGGCGGCGGCCAGATCGTCGGCAATGATGCCGTCGTAGTCGCCAAAGGCCAGCACGAACGAGCGCTCGTACTGCGCCGCCATGGTATTGAGCGCGCGCATGAGGCCTGCATAGTTGCGGATCTGCGTCGTGTCGGTATCCGTCAGAAGGTTCGACGGCTCCTCATACGAGCGCACGGACAGATATTCCTTGTCAAACACGGACGTGCATCCGCACAGCGACACCAGCAGTGCCGCCAGCAGGATGCCAGCGATGTAGCGCTTGTGCATACCCCGCTCCTTTCAATCGTCGCCGTAGATGTTTCCAAAGCCGCGGCCAAACACTTCCTTGGCCTCGGACACGATGACAAATGCGTGCTCGTCCACCGAGCGCACGACCTCGCGCAGTTGGGCGATCTCCGGCCGCTTGACCACGCAGAGGATGACCTGCATTTCTTTCCCGGACCATGCGCCCTCGCCGCGCAGCAGCGTGACGCCGCGGCCCATCGTGCAGGTGATGGCGCTCTTGATCGCGCCTACGTTGCTGCTGATGATGTAGCACACCTCCGACACACCGGGGCCGTAAAGCACAAGGTTGACGACCTTGGAGCTGATGAACATCTCGATCATGGTGTACATGCAGCTGTCGTATTTCTTGAACAGGAAGGCAAACGTCAGCACCACGACGACGTTCATGCCGAACAGCAGTGTGCCGAAGTTGATGTACGGATAGCGCCGGCGCAGCATTTTGGCCACGATATCCGTGCCGCCGCCGGTCGTGCCGGTGGTATAGATCAGGCCGTAGCCCGCGCCGTTGAGCACGCCGCCGTAGACTGCGCCGAGCATCGGCTCGTCTGTCACAACAAGGCCGGTCAGCGCGAGCAGGTCAATGAGCACGGAGATGAGTACCATGACGCACAGCGCCAGAAGGAGCCGGCGCGTGCCGAGCCGGTGCCGCCAGCCGAGATAGAAAATGGGGATATTAATGAGGATCGACAGCACGCCGACCGGGATGCGCGTCAGCAGATGGATGATCTGGGCGATGCCGGTCACGCCGCCGGAAACGATGCTGTTCGGGAAGGTGAAAAACTGAAACGCCGCGGCCACGAGCGCCGAGCCGACGATCAGCTTCATATAATCAAAAGCGGAAAAACGATGCAGATCCATATCTCTCTCCTCAGATCAGGCTCATCTGCTCCTCGCCGCGGTCGTCCTCGCGCAGCAGCGCACCGGCTGCCGGCAGACTTTTGGCGCGGTAGCGCGCATGGTTGCGGATGAGCGTATCGGGCGCAAATTTTGCCTCCGTGACGACGGCTTTTTTCTTCAGCGCCATGACGGCGACGCCCTGCGTCGTGCGCGAGGCCTTGAGCGGCACGGCCTCCGGCGGGAAGAGCAGCGCGCGCCCGTCGGACGCAAAGAGCACGACCTCGCTGCCCGCGTACAGCGGCAGCACGGCCACGAGCGGGCTCTTGTCCGAGTACGCGCCGGTCAGGCGGCGGCGGTTCGTCTTGGTCTCATACGCCGACACGGGAATGCGCGCGGCCTTGCCGTTTTCAAATGTCAGCAGCAGCTCGCCGCGGTAGTCGCCGGGGTCGACCATGCACAGGACGTGCTCGTCGGCATCCATGGACAGCACCGTCGGCAGGTACACGCCGAGCACGGACGCCTTCGTGTCCGCAAAGTCGCAGAGCTTGGCCTTATATACCTGTTGACGGTCGGTGAAGATGAGAAGTTCCCCGCGGTTCGTCGCGCCGAAGCTCTGGCTGAGCTCGTCGCCGTCCTTATACTTCTGCTCGCCGCTCATGCGCAGCGACTGCGGCGTGATCTTCTTGAAGTAGCCCTCGCGTGAGAGGAACAGCTGCACCGGGTAATCCGGCACGAGGTCCTCATCCGGCATCTGCGTGACGGACTCCGCTGCGACGATGCCCGTGCGCCGCGGCGACGGGTACTTGCGGATGATCTCCTTGAGCTCGCGGATGATGATGCCGCGGATGCGGCGCTTGCTCTCGAGCGTTGCCTCGAGGTCGGCAATGTCTTTTTCCAGCGCGTCGGTCTCGGCCGTGCGCTTGAGGATGTACTCACGGTTGATGTTGCGCAGCTTGATCTCGGCCACAAAGTTTGCCTGCACCTCGTCGAGGCTGAAGCCCGCCATGAGGTTCGGCACGACGTCGGCCTCGCGCTCGGTATTGCGTATGATGGCGATGGCGCGGTCAATATCGAGCAGGATCTTGCCGAGGCCCTGCAGCAGGTGGAGCTTGGCGCGCTTTTTCTGCAGGTCAAAAAACACGCGCCGGCGGATGCACTCCATGCGCCAGGCGATCCACTCGTCGAGGATCTCGCCCACGCCCATCACGCGCGGATTACCGGCGATGAGGATGTTGAAATTGCAGGCAAAGCTGTCGCACAACGGCGTGAGCCGGAAAAGCTTTTGCATGACCTGCTCGGGGTCTGCGCCGCGCTTGAGATCGATGGCGAGCTTCAGGCCGCTGAGGTCGGTCTCGTCGCGCATATCGGCCACTTCGCGCAGCTTGCCCGCCTTGACCAGCTCGGCCACCTTGTCAATCACGGCCTCGACGGTCGTGGAATACGGGATCTCATAGATCTCGATGATGTTTTCCTTCGGCAGATGCCGCCAGCGGGCGCGCACCTTCACGCTGCCACGGCCGGTGCGATAGATCTGGGCCATCTCGTCGCGGTCGTATAAAATTTCGCCGCCGGTCGGGAAATCCGGCGCCGGGAGCGTCGAGAGCAGGTCGTGGTTCGGGTCCTCGAGGTAAGCGATCGTCGTACGGCAGACCTCCTCAAGGTTGAAGCCGCAGATCTGGCTGGCCATGCCGACGGCGATGCCGAGGTTTGCCGACACGAGCACGTTTGGAAAGCGCGTCGGCAGCAGGGCCGGTTCTTTCATGGAGCCGTCGTAGTTGTCAACGAAATCAACGGTGTCGCTGTCAATGTCGCCGAAGAGCTCGGTGCAGATGGGCGCGAGCTTCGCTTCCGTGTAACGCGAGGCAGCATAGGACATGTCGCGCGAAAACACCTTGCCGAAGTTGCCCTTCGAGTCCACAAACGGCGTCAGCAGCGCGCCGTAGCCCTTTGACAGACGGACCATGGTCTCGTAGATCGCAGCGTCGCCGTGCGGGTTGAGGCGCATGGTCTGGCCGACGATGTTGGCCGACTTCGTGCGCCCGCCCGTGAGCAGATTCATCTTGTACATCGTGTACAGCAGCTTGCGGTGGCTGGGTTTGAAGCCGTCGATCTCCGGGATCGCGCGCGAGACGATGACGCTCATCGCATACGGCATATAGTTTTGCTCCAGCGTCTCGGTGATGGGCTGGGAGATAACCTCCGCCTTGAGCCCGACGACGTTGGGGTCGATGGTTTTCTTGATTTCCGGTGCTTTTTTTCTCGGCATAACGTTACCGTTCCTTTACGCAGGTTTTTCTCAGGAAATATCGGCCAGATCGAGAAACTGGCTGCCGCACTCGGCAATGTGCGCCTTGCGTCCGGCGAGATTGTCGCCCAGGAGCAGGTCAAACATCTGCGCCGTGCGCTCGACATCCTCCGGCATGACGCGGATGAGCTTGCGCGTGTCGGGGTTCATGGTCGTGAGCCACATCATCTCGGGGTCGTTCTCACCGAGACCTTTCGAGCGGTTGATGTCCGCCTTTGCGCCGCCGAGGCTATCGACGATGGCCGCCTTCTCACGGTCGGAATAGGCAAAGTAAGTCTTGCCCTTGCTCACGATCTCATACAGGGGCGACTCGGCAATGTACACATAGCCCTCGCGGATGAGCGTCGGCGCGAGCCGGTAGAGCATGGTAAGGATGAGCGTGCGGATCTGGAAGCCGTCCACGTCGGCATCGGTGCAGATGATGACCTTGTTCCAGCGCAGGTTCTCGAGATTGAACGCCGAGAGGTCCTTGGCCTGCTTGCTCTGCACCTCCACGCCGCAGCCGAGCACGCGCATGAGGTCGGTGATGACATCGCTTTTGAAAATGCGCGCATAGTCCGCCTTCAGGCAGTTGAGGATCTTGCCGCGCACGGGCATGATGCCCTGAAACTCCGCGTCGCGCGAGAGCTTGCAGGCACCGAGGGCGGAGTCGCCCTCCACGATGTAGATCTCGCGGCGGGAAACATCCTTCGAGCGGCAGTCGACAAACTTCTGCACACGGTTGGCGAGGTCCACATTGCCGGTGAGCTTTTTCTTGATGTTCAGCCGCGCTTTTTCCGCCGTCTCGCGGCTGCGCTTGTTGATGAGCACCTGCTCCATGACGCGGTCGGCCTCGGTCTTGTGCTCGATGAAATAGATCTCAAGCTGGGCGCGGAAAAACTCCGTCATGGCCTCCTGGATGAACTTGTTCGTGATGGCCTTTTTCGTCTGGTTTTCGTAGGACGTGATGGTCGAAAAGCAGTTCGTGACGAGGATCAGACAGTCCTGCACGTCCTGAAAGCTGATTTTGCTCTCGCTTTTCTGGTACTTACCCTGCTGCTTGATGTAGGCGTCGATGGCGGAGGTGAAGGCGCTCTTCGTGGCCTTTTCCGGCGCGCCGCCGTACTCCAGCCAGGACGAGTTGTGGTAGTATTCAATGTCATTGACGCGGTTGGAAAAGCAGAACGCCGCCGAGATCTTCACCTTATACTCCGGCTTGTCCGCGCGGTCGCGGCCGCGGCGCTCGGTCTCGATGAAGGTCGGGACGGTCAGCGCGTCCTCCCCGGCGAGCTCCTTGACATAGTCAAGGATACCGTCGGCGTAGCAATAGTCCGTCGTCTCAAACGTGCCGCCGCGCTGCACGCGCAGGCGGAACGTCACGCCGCGGTTGACCACGGCCTGCCGATGCAGCACGTCCTGAAAATAGCTCTCGGGCACGTCGATGTCCGTGAACACCTCCAGATCCGGCCGCCAGCGGATGGTCGTGCCGGTCTTCTTGCGGTCGGCCGGGGCGCTCTCCAGCCCGCCGACGACTTCGCCGTGGCGGAAGTGCAGGGTGTACTTTTTCCCGTCGCGCCAGATGGTCACATCCATGTATTCCGAGGCGTACTGCGTGGCGCACGCGCCGAGGCCGTTGAGGCCGAGCGAGTACTCGTAGTTTTCGCCCTCGTTGTTCTTATACTTGCCGCCGGCGTACATTTCGCAGAAGATCAGCTCCCAGTTGTAGCGCTGCTCCTTCTCGTTCCAGTCCACCGGACAGCCGCGCCCGAAATCCTCCACCTCAATGGACTTGTCTTCGTAGCGCGTAACGGTTATAATATTGCCGAATCCCTCGCGCGCCTCGTCGATCGCGTTCGAGAGAATTTCAAACACTGCGTGCTCGCAGCCCTCCAGCCCGTCGGAGCCGAAGATGACGCTCGGGCGTTTGCGCACGCGCTCCGCGCCCTTGAGCATCGAGATGCTGTCATTGCCGTAGGTTGTCGTTGGGGCCTTTGCCATGTTGTTGGATCCCTCTCATATCACAAGATGTGGTAGCATTCATTTCATACCTTAACTAATCTAGTATAGCGTATCAAGGCCGGAAATGCAAGGAATTCCAAAAAATAGACGGGGAACGCGAAAAGTGCGCTCCCCGCCGCCCCGGAACCTTTGGGGCTCTCCCCTGCCGCTCCGGCACTTGACGCAATCCGTGCCGAACGGCGTTCCGGTGGTCCGGAGCGGGTCGTTCCCGCGCTGGATGCAGCAGCCTGCAAAGCTCTTGCAGGGATCGGATGCTGCGCCGCGGCCTGTGTGCCGGGCGGCCTCCGCGGGTTCGCTTCGCTGCAGCGCGCGTCGGATATGTTGTCCGAACACAGTATGTGCGCAGCCCGCGCCGCTATGCCTGGAAAATTTCGCTGCGCTCTGACTAAAACCGCCGCCGCTGACATAGAATATACAGAAAAGCGAACGGAGGCTTTTCCATGTCCAGTCAGAGAAAGCAGCAGCGGGCGCACCGCGCGGAGGTGCAGCGCGTGCGCGCCGAGATGCTCGGCGTGCGCCGCGAGCTCGAACAGGCCTACAACGAGTTTGACAACATCACCGATCCCCTGCTGATGGAGGCGTGCATCTATGAGATCAACGCGCTGCGCGCAAAGTACAACTGCGCCGTGCACGATCTGAAAAATCTGACACAATAGGATGGTTTCTTATGTCGCAAACACTTACGGACATTCTGGTCGTGATCGCGGCCGTGTTTCTCGTCTGGCTGGTCATCCGGCTGTTCCGAAAGCCGATCCGCTGGATCCTGAAGCTGCTGCTCAACACAGCCATCGGCTTCGCGGCGCTGTTTTTGCTCAACTTTTTCGGCAGCGCCATCGGCATCACGCTCGGCCTCAACTGGATCAATGCGCTCGTCATCGGCGTGGCCGGGTTTCCGGGGCTGGTGCTGCTGCTGCTCATCAAATATCTCTTTTAGCCTACATAAACGTTTCCCCGCATCCGAAGATGCGGGGAACTGCTTTATCCGGGCGTGCCGGTGCTCTGCGTCAGCTCCGGCCATGTGCCGGTATCATTATAATTCTCGCGCGTGAGCGTCCAGCTGTACGGCGCGGCGAGCGTGATGTTCTGTGCGTCCACGGCTGCCTTGGTGAGCGTATAGCAGAAGTCATGCCACGCATCTGTCTCGTCCGGCGCGTGCCCCGCCGCGAGGAAGGCGGCCTTCTGCGCCTGCGTATAATTCTCTAGCGTGAGCATAAGCTTGCGCGTCTCGAACATCGAGGCCCAGTAGGCGTCCTCCGTCATGCCGGTGCCGGCGAGGAACTGCTCATAAGCCTCGCGGTTGTCCGCCGTCTGCGCGGCGGCGCGCGTGTCGTCCATGTCCTGCTGCACGGCAGCGTCCGCGGCCGCATACCCATCGGTAACTGCCTGATAATACAGCGAGCGCGTCACGATATAGCGCGCGAGCGTGTACTGCGCGGCCACCGTCTCCGTCATGCCGGAGGCGCGGTTTTGCGTGCACATGTTTTCAAACGTGTGCGCTGTGATCGTGAAATCCCCGCCCGTGATGACCGGCGTCTCGTCGCCGGGCCGCAGGGACTCGGCATACGTCTTTCCAGCGTCGCAATACGTCGTGTCCGCCGCGGGCCGCTTCGCAGCAATGTACAGCACGATGCACATCGCCAGCACCACGATCAGCGCGCACCAGAGGATGATCCTGCTCGTTTTCGACATGGTCATTTCCTCCCAAAATCACGTTATGTAAACTTATATCCTCCGTTCTTATATCCAGAGTACCATATTCCGGCGGGAAAGGAAAGTGATTTCCGGATATTGGGGCAAAAAAGCACGCCGGGTGAAGCTCCGCTCCACCCGGCGTGCGTATGTGTGCTTTCTATCAGCGGGCAGCGAACCGCGCGCCTATCAGGACTCAGTCATTGACTGTGACCACGTTATCTGCGACGACGGCGGACGCCTCACCATCCGGCTGCACCGTCTCCATATACGTGCCGGTGCTGCGTATGTAGGGGTTCATCTCGCGCGCTTTGAGCGTAGCGTAAATGCCCGCGCAGGCGATCATCATTGCGATGAGCAGGCCCCACAGAACTGCGATCTTGGTCTTTGCCATGACAGATTCCTCCTTTAAGAAATCAAAAGTGTTGTTTGTTTTTTATCTCCTCTGCGTTCCGCTTTCCACACTTCCCACACACATGGCAACAGCCGCTGTGGCGAATCGGAACGAAGCTTGTCGAACTTTGTTATTTTCTTATCAACTGCATTGTAGCGCTTTTCAACCCATTTGAAAAGCCCATTTTTGCATTTCTACTTTTTTAACAAAGTCGTTTTACTTTTAACGTTACGTTTTTGTCAAATCGACGAAGTGCAAAAACACCGGGCGAAGCAAAGCCTCGCCCGGCTGGAAATTTGCAGTATTTGCTATGCAAAAGCATAGCGAAATAAGAAATGTGCCATTTCCTCGCCCCTGTGGGGCAACCGGAAATGATGCACAAAAACTTCATACACCGGCATTTGTGCTTTTTCGTGGTGCAGCACGCATGCATGAAGTTTTATGCCTGTGTCAGCGCCTGAACAATGCGTTCAAACTGCATACTGTGCGACGCTTTGACGAGCACGCAGTCGCCCGGCTGCAGCAGCGCATCGAGCGCCGGGAGCAGGGTGTCGAGCGTGTCAAACGACGCGGTCGCAACGGCGGGGTTCGCCGCGGCGGCGCCGGCGGCAATGTTTTTCGCCAACTCACCGCAGGTGATGACGAGCGACACACCGGCCTCCGCCGCGCAGGCACCGGTCTCGCGGTGCAGGGGCGCGGCGTCCGCGCCGAGCTCGCCCATGTTGCCGAGAATGGCCACCCGGCGGCCTGCCGGGAGCGTGGCCATGGAACGCAGCGCCGCCGCCGTGGAGTCGGGGTTGGCGTTATAGCAGTCGTCGATGACCGTATAACGCGCCGTGCGCATGACGCGCGCGCGGCTGCCGACCGGCTGATAGGCCGCAATGCCGCGGATGATCTCGTCATCCGTCAGACCGTATTCGATGCCGACGGCCGCACCCTCGAGCGCCGCATAGACCATGTGCTGCCCATAGGCGGAGATGCGCACCGGGATGCGCCGCGTGCCCGCGACGATCGTGCAGGTGCTGCCCTCGTCGCCGAGGTCGCGCACGTCGACCGCGCGCACGTCACAGCCGGCCGAGAGGCCGAACGTCACCTTGCGCTGGCGGCAGGTCATGGCACGCAGCAGGTCGTCGTCCCCGTTGCAGAAGGCGACGGCGTCATCCGGCATGGTGTCGAGCACGGAAGTCTTTTCCTGCAGGACGCCGCGGCGGTCGCGCAGAAACTCCAGATGCGCGTGGCCGATGATCGTAAAGAGCATGGCCGTCGGCTGCACCATGGCGGCCAGCGGCGCCATGTCGCCGAAGTGCGACACGCCCATCTCGACGACCGCGGCCGCATGCTCCGGCTCGAGCCGGAAGAGCGTGAGCGGCACGCCGAGCTGATTGTTGAAGTTCTTCTCGGTTTTCAGCGTATTCCAGCGCTGCGAGAGCACGGACGCGACCATTTCCTTGGCCGTCGTCTTGCCGACGCTGCCGGTCACGCCGAGGACCGGGATGGCAAAGCGGGCACGGTAAGCGCGTGCGAGCGCTTCCAGCGCGGCGGCCGTGTCCGGCACGCAGATGACCGGACGGGTCTCCCCCGCCGGGACGCGCTGCGCAAGACAGCAGACAGCGCCAAGGTCGAACGCCTTGCCGATATAATCGTGCCCGTCCACCCGCTCGCCGGGTATGGCGGCAAAGAGCGCGCCGGGCGTAACGGCGCGGCTGTCGATGACGACGCCGGTCACGGGCGCGGAGCCGTCACCCGAGAGCACGCCGCCGGTAATGGCGGCAATGTCCGATACACAGTAACCCGTCATCGACTCACTTGTGCAGCGCGGCTGCGATGATCTGCTCGCACAGCTCGCTGTAGCTGATGCCGACGGCGGCGGCCTCCTGCGGCACGAGACTGGTGGGCGTCATGCCGGGCAGGGTGTTGATCTCGAGGAACCAGAGCTCGCCCTCCGCGTCGAGGATGAAATCCGCACGGGAATAGGCCGACAGGTTCAGCGCGTGGAACACCGTGAGCGCAGCATCGGCCAGACGCTGCTCGGTCTCGGCCGGGATCTCAGCCGGGGTGATCTCTTTGGCGGCGCCTGGCTGATACTTGTTGCGGTAGTCATAAAAGCCTTCGGCCGGGATGATCTCGATGCTGGGCAGGGCTTTGTCGCCGAGGATGCCGATCTGCACCTCGCGGCCGCGGATGTACTGCTCGATGAGGATGCGGCTGCCCTCGCGGGCGGCCGCTTCGAGCGCGGCGCGCAGCTCCTGCTCATCATTGGCGATGGACACGCCGATGCTCGAGCCGGAATCGTCCGGCTTGACGACGCAGGGCAGCTTTACCTGCGCGCAGACGGCGTCGATGTCCATGCCGTCGCTCTCGACGAGCATCCACGCCGGGGTCTTGACGCCCAGCGGCGCGACGACGCGCTTGGTCAGGTCCTTGTCCATGGCGATGGCGCTGCCGAGGTAGCCGCTGCCGGTATAGGGGATGCCGAGCAGGTCGAGCGTTGCTTGCACGCGGCCGTCCTCGCCGGTGCGGCCGTGCAGGGCCAGAAACACGATGTCCGCCATGGCGCATACCTCGAGCACGTGTGCGCCGAACAGGCTCGGGCTCTTGAGCTTGCGCTGCGCGCGCACGCTCTCCAGATCCGGCGCGCTCTCATCGATGTGCGTGCCGCCGAGGGCCGGCGGGTTGTCAAAGATCGCAGCAATGTCACCGCTATAGTCCTCAAGGCCGAAAAACATATCCAGCAGCACGACCTGGTGGCCGCTCTCCTGGAGCGCGCCGGCAATTTTCGTGCCGCTTGAGATCGAGACGTTGCGCTCGGGGCTCAGGCCGCCGCAAAGAACTGCAATTTTCATTGGGAATACCCCCTTCGTTTTCTCATACGACCGTCCACGGACGGTATTGTTTGATTATATCACACTATGCACTTGCATTCAAATATAGAATTCCCGAAAAAAGGGCGTGAAAGTTGCGCCATTGTGTGCTATACTCCTAATGTTACAGGAAAGGACGGAAAAGAGCCATGCATTATGTCGTGATGGATCTGGAATGGAATCAGGCGATGAGTTCCAAATCCTCCGTATTCAACAAGCTGCCCATTCATCTGCGCGGCGAGATCATTGAGATCGGCGCGGTGAAGCTCAACGAGGATATGACCCCCGGCGAAGAATTTCAGATCGATGTCAAGCCCATGTACTTCAGGCGCATGCACTACAAGGTCAAAAAGCTCACCGGCTTCGACCGCGAGCGGCTGGCTGCCGGCGTGAGTTTTCCGGAAGCACTGGCGCAGTTTCGCGCCTGGTGTGGGGACGATGTGACGTTTCTCACCTGGGGCTGCGACGATCAGGGCATCCTCGAGCAGAACATCATCATCCACGATCTGGACTGGGACTGGATCGCCGGCTGGATCAACCTCCAGCTCATCTATAACCTCCAGACCGACGGCGACCGCAACCAGAAATCGCTTGCGACCGCGATGGAGCACTTCGCCATCGAGCAGACGCGCATCGCGCACGACGCACTCGGCGACGCGTACAACACCGCGCTCGTGTGCACACACCTGAACATGGAGAAGGGGCTGGCCGATTACCACGACGCCGCGCAGAAGCTCACGACCCGGCTGCCGAAGGAGCACCACGGCGAGAATAACGGCCCCGACCCGATCGAGCACGTCGCGTCGGAGTCCTACCCCACGAAGTCAGAGCTGTTCGGCGACGCTGCGTTCGTCACGCCCTGCTGCCCGCTGTGCAGCGGTGAGGTGCAATACAGCAAGTGGGTCAACCAGGGCGACCAGCGCTACATGACGCTCGGCGAATGCCCGACGGACGGCAAGCTGCTCGTGCGGCTGAAGTTCCGCAAGGCGGACGACTGCACCTGGAGCGCCACGCGCCTGACCTATCAGGCGACGGACAGCATGGAGAGCTACTACAAGGCCAAGGCGGCCCAGCCGCGCAAGCGCGGCCGCGGCAAATCCCGCCGCCGGCCGGCCAAGACCGCGCAGTCAGCCCCGCAATGAACCGAAAACGCAGACCCGCGGCCCCGGTACTGAGTACCGGGGCCGCGGGTTTTGTCTGTCCTTATGCACGCTGGGTCTGCGCCTCGAAATAGGCACGGGTCGTGTCCGCGTCATAGAGGATGCGGGCCTTGAGCGCATCGACGGAATCGAACTTCTGCTCCGGGCGCAGGAATTTATAAAACTCCAGGCGCACCTGGCGGTTATAGAGGTTGCCCTCATAGTCGAGAATAAAGCTCTCGACGCTCACGCGCTGGCCGCCGCTGACCGTCGGCCGCACGCCGACGTTCGTGACGGCGTAATGCTCGCTGCCGTCGTCGAGATACACCTTCGCTGCGTACACACCATGGCGCGGCACGAGCACCCCGTCCGGAAACTGCATGTTGATCGTGGGCGTGCCCATCTTCGTGCCAAGGCGATAGCCATAGTGCACTGTGTCCGACAAGGTGTGCGGATGGCCGAGGAAGGCGTTGGCGCGCTCGACCTCGCCGTTTTCGAGCAGCTCGCGGATATAGGTGGAGCTGACGACGCGGCCATCGAGCGTGACAGCAGGAATGACGTCGCAGCCAAGGCCGCGCTCGACACAGTAGGCGGAGAGCTTTTCGGCCGTGCCCTCGCCCCGCCAGCCAAAGCAGAAGTCATGCCCGACGACGAACGCCGCCGCATCCATCTCATCGACGAGCGTCTGGATGAACGTCTGCCACGGCATCTGCATGACCGCGCGGTCAAAGTGGATAAAGACCACGCTCTCGATGCCGAACAGGCGGCGGATGAGCTCCTCGCGGCCGTGGGCGCTGTTGATGAGCGGGACCTCCGTGCCGCGCACGAGCGTGTCCGGGTGCACATCAAAACTCATGACCGTGGGGATGGCGCCCATTTCTTCCGCGCGCGCGACCGTGCGGCGCATGAGCGCGGCGTGGCCGATATGAATTCCGTCAAAAAAGCCCAGAGCTATGACACGTTTCTGGTTTTCCATACGTCAAGAAACCTCGAAAAAACTTTTGATCGTGACGGCCGTGCCGTCCGTGACCTGCGCCAGCAGGAGAAACTCCCCCGACGCAGCATAGATGCGGTAAATCCCGTCCGGCGCGCTGAGCGTGAACGGATTTCCGCAGCGGGCAAGGCGCTCCGCCTTCGCGTCAACAGTGACCTGCGGCGCGTCCGGCCAGAGGCTGTCCACCGACAGGAGCAGGCGCTGCGCCGCCTCGCGCGGCAGAGCGCAGAGGGCGTCCATCGTATGTGCGTCCTCGACGCGATACCCGCCGACCTCCGTCCGGCGCAGGGCGCTCATCACACCGCCGCAGCCGAGGGCCGCGCCGATATCGTGGCAGAGGGTGCGGATATAAGTACCCTTTGAGCAGCGGACGCGCAGGACATAGTCCCCGTCCGCCTCGCCAAGCACGGTCAGCTCCCCGATCGTGACCGGGCGCGCCGCGCGCGCAACCTCACCGCCGCGGCGGGCGATCTCATAGAGTTTTTGACCGTCGACCTTGAGCGCCGAATACATCGGCGGCACCTGCAAGATGTCCCCGCGAAACTGCGGCAGCACCGCCTCCAGCTCCGCGCGGGTAACGCGCCGGTCGCAGCGGCTGAGCACCGTTCCGGTCGTGTCCTGCGTGTCGGTCGTGAGGCCGAGGCGCAGGCGCGCCTCATAGCACTTGCTGTGATTTTCAGAGAACGACACCGCACGCGTCGCGCGGCCGGCGAACACGACCAGCAGGCCGGTCGCCATCGGGTCGAGCGTGCCGGAATGGCCCATGCGCCGCTCACCGAGCACACCGCGGAGCTTGGCCACAACGTCGTGGCTCGTCCAGTCCGCGGGCTTATCCACCAGCAGAATCCCGTTCATGCGGGCCACACCTGGTCGATGGCTGCAAGAATTTTTTCCACGGCCGTCTCCGTGTCGCACGCCAGCGTGCAGCCGGAGGCCATCTTGTGGCCGCCGCCGCCGTAGACCGCACAGATCGCGCACGAATCCACCTCAGGGTTCGAGCGCACGGAGATCTTGCTGCGGCCGTCGGCCAGCTCGCGGATCGTGACGCTCACGACCACGCCCTCCGCCCGACCGGGCAGACCGGCAATGTCGTCGCAGTCATCCTCCGTCGCGTGCACGCTGTCGATCAACGCGCGCGTGACGACCGTGATAGCGACCTGTCCGCCGCGGAAAAAGCGCATACCGGAATAGATCTGCCCCACGAGCGCCATGCGCGCACGGGAGATCTTGCGGAAGAAGTCCATGCTGATCTTTCGATTATCGGCGCCGAGTTCCAGCAGCCGCGCCGCCGCGCGCAGGGTTGCCGCGTTCGTGTTCGCGTACTGGAAGCAGCCGGTGTCCGTCGTGACGGCGATGTACAGGAGGTTTGCCTCCTGCTCGGTCACACTGCCGGTCAGCAGCTCGATCAGCTCGAGCACCGCCTCGCCGCAGGCGGACTTCTCCGCGTGCAGGAGCGTATCGCCGGCATACAGCGCGTTCGACGGATGGTGGTCAATGCACAGATCGACCGCGCCGGAAAAGCCCTGCGGGAACAGGTTCGGTGTCGCGATGTCGACCGCGAGCACACACGCGGGCACAAAATCCGCGGGCGCAAAAAACTGCGCCACATACGGCAGATAGCGCGCCGTCGTCTCCGGATTGGGGAACAGGTACGCCGTCTTGCCCATGCGGCGCAGCGCGCTGCAAAGTGCCGCACCGCTCCCGAGCGTGTCACCGTCCGGGCGCAGGTGCGACAGGATCAGAATCGCGTCGCGGTCGCACAGCGCCGCGGCAAACTCCCGATCATTCATAACTTCAAGCCTCACTTCCGGTGTCAGCATCGTGCAGCTTCTCGATCAGGGCGCTGATGTGCGCACCCTCCTCGATCGAGTGGTCGATCTCAAACACCAGTTCCGGGGTGTAGCGCAGGTCCAGCACGGTGCCCAGCTCATGGCGCAGCCAGCCGGAGGCCGAACGCAGCCCCTTTTTGAATTCCTTCTCGTTTTCCATGCCGAGCACGGAAAGCCAGACTTTGGAATAGCGCAGGTCACCCGTCGTCTCAACGCGGGTGACGCTGATCATCCCCTGCTGCACCCGGGGGTCTTTGACCTGGGTGAGCAGGTTTGCCAGCACGCGCTGGATATCATCATTCGTTCTTGCCAGTTTATTGGAAGCCATAGGAAACTCCTTTTATTGCTTGATCTCCTCCATGACAAACACTTCGATCACGTCGCCGACCTTCACGTCGTTGTACTTATCGACCTGCAGGCCGCACTCATAACCGGAAGCGACTTCCTTCACGTCGTCCTTGAAGCGGCGCAGAGACGCGAGGTCGCCCTCAAACACGACAATGTTGTCGCGCACGACGCGGACCTTGCTGTTGCGCACGATCTTGCCGTCGGTGACGTAGCCGCCGCAGACGGTGCCGACCTTGGAGACCTTGAAGGTCTGGCGGATCTCGACGTGGCCGATGATCTGCTCCTGGAACTTCGGAGCGAGCATGCCCTTCATGGCCGCCTCGATCTCGTTGATGCAGTCATAGATGACGCGGTACATACGGATCTCCACATTGCTGCGGGCGGCGTTGTCGCGCGCGGCCGCGTCCGGGCGGACGTTGAAGCCGACGATGATCGCGTTCGACGTGGCGGCGAGCATGACGTCGGACTCGTTGATGGCGCCGACGCCGGAGTGGATGACCTGCACGCGCACTTCCTCGTTCGAGAGCTTTTCGAGCGAGGATTTGACAGCCTCGGCGCTGCCCTGCACGTCGGCCTTGACGATGATGTTGAAGTCCTTCATCTCACCCTGCTGGATGCGGGAGAACAGGTCGTCGAGCGAAACCTTCTTGCTGCCGGCGTTGGCAGCGTCCTTCTTCTGCTGCTTGCGCTGCTCAACCAGCTCGCGCGCCATGCGCTCGTCGGCGACGGCGTTGAACGTGTCGCCCGCGCTCGGCACCTCGGACATGCCGGCGATCTCGACCGGGATAGACGGGCCGGCCTTCGTCACGCGCTGACCCTTGTCGTTGGTCATCGTGCGCACACGGCCGACGGCCGTGCCGGCGATGATGATGTCGCCCTGATTGAGCGTGCCGTTCTGCACGAGCACGGTCATGATCGGGCCGCGGCCCTTATCCATGCGGGCCTCGATGACCGTGCCGCGGGCGGCGCGGTTCGGATTGGCCTTGAGCTCCTGAATCTCGGCGAGCAGGACAAGGTTTTCGAGCAGATTGTCCACGCCCTCGCCGGTCTTAGCCGAGATCGGGCAGACAATCGTCTCGCCGCCCCACTCTTCTGGCACGAGGCCGTACTCCGTGAGCTGCTGCTTGATGCGGTCAGGGTTCGCGCCGTGGACGTCCATCTTGTTGATGGCCACGACCAGCGGGACACCGGCAGCTTTGGCATGGTTGATCGACTCGACCGTCTGCGGCATGATGCCGTCGTCGGCCGCGACGACGAGGATGGCAATATCCGTGACCATGGCGCCGCGGGCGCGCATGGACGTGAATGCCTCATGGCCCGGCGTGTCGAGGAAGGTGACAGGCTTGCCGTCAACCATGACGCGGTAAGCGCCGATGTGCTGCGTGATGCCGCCGGCCTCACCGGCCGCGACGTTCGTGCGGCGGATACGGTCGAGCAGGCTGGTCTTGCCGTGGTCGACGTGGCCCATGACCACCACGACCGGGGCGCGCGGGACGAGTTCGTCCTCGCTGTCCTCGCGGTCGTCGATCAGGCGCTCTTCGACCGTCACGATGACCTCGTGCTCGACCTTGCAGCCGAGCTCCATAGCCACGAGTGCGGCGGTATCGTAATCAATGGTATCGGACAGCGACGCCATGACGCCCATCTTCACAAGACGGCGCACAACTTCCGCGCCGGTTTTCTTCATGCGCGACGCGAGCTCGCCGACGGAGATCGTGTCCGGGATCTGCACCTTGAGCTGCTGCTTTTTCGCGATCTCGAGCTGCAGCTTCTGCATCTTGTCGCGCTCCTCCTGACGGCGCTTGGCACCGGCAGCGGGGTTTTGCGGGCGCTGACGGTTGCGGTTCTGGATCTTCTGCTTGCCGCCGCGCTTATTCTGCGCGCGCTCGGGCACAAGATCGTCCAGGCGCTGGTCATACTTGGACAGGTTCGTCGTCGCGCCGCGGGTATCGACGACGCGGCGCTCGGCCACCTGACGCGGCTGGTGCGGCTTGTCGTCCTTCTTCGGCTTGGGCTGCTGCTGCGGCTGGGAAGCCTGCTGCGGCTGCTTTGCGGGCGCAGCTTCGCTCTTCGGCGCATCGGTCTGCGCGGCCGGAGATGCCTGCGGCTTGGCCTTCGGCTGGTCGGGCACTTTGTAGAGCTCCTCCAGGCTGGCCGCCTGATGGTGCTGCGTGAGATACTCAAAGATGTCGTTGAGCTCGTCGTCCTCCAGCACCTGCATATGATTTTTCGGAGTGGTGGCATAATCCGTCAGGATCTGTGTGATCTCTTTCGAGGTCATGTTGAAATCCTTCGCCACCTCATGCACTCTGTATTTAATCAATCCGCTCATACTTGTTTCCTCCTCTTGCCGTTGCGCCCGCCGCTTGTCTGCGCCGTGCCCGTGTCTGTTCTCGTCTTTGCGGCAAGCTCTGCCGCCGTGTTGCTGTATTGCTCCGGATTCGCCTGCGCCAGCGCAGACACGAAGGCCTTCGCCAGACCCGGATCGGTGACCGCCGCAATGGCGCAGCCGGTCTTGCCAAGCCGCTCGGACAGCGTCTGCTTCGTGTACGGCAGGCGCAGCAGCGGTGCCTGCGCCGTATAGGCAAAGCCCTCGGCGCGCTTGCGCGCATTGTCCGACGCATCCTGCGCCAGCAGCAGCAAACACGCCTTGCCGGCGCGTGCCGCCGCTCCGGCGTCCTGCTCGCCGAGCGCGATGCGCCCGGCCTTGCGCATGAGGCCGAGATAATTGGCTGCTTTATCCGTCGCCGAGCACCTCCAGTTCCGCTGCGAGCTGCTCATAGATCTCTGCCGGGATGGGCACGTCGAACGCGCGCTCGAGCGCGCGGTTCTTCTGCGCCTTTTTCAGGCACGCGGGGTTCGGGCACAGATACGCGCCGCGGCCCGCCGCCTTGCCGCGCGCATCGAGCGAGATCGCCCCGTCGGGCGCGCGCACCACCCGGATGAGCTCCGGCTTGGGCTTCTTTTCACGGCAGCCGACGCACTGCCGCTGGGGGATGGACTTGGGCATGGGTGACTGCCTCCTTTCGCATTATGCCTCGCTCTCGGGCTTGATATCGATCTTATAGCCGGTGAGCTTGGCGGCCAGACGGGCGTTCTGCCCTTCCTTGCCGATGGCGAGCGAGAGCTGGTTATCCGGCACGATAACGCGGCAGCTCTTGCCCTCGTCGAGCAGCGTCACTTCCAGCACCTCGGACGGCGCCAGCGCGGCCGCAATGAATTCCTCCGGCACTTCGCTGTACTTGACAATGTCGATCTTCTCGCCGCCGAGCTCATTGACGACGCTCGCGACACGGCCGCCCTTCGGGCCGACGCACGCGCCGATCGGGTCGATAACCGGATCTTCCGCCCAGACGGCCATCTTCGTGCGGCTGCCGGCCTCGCGGGCGATGGACTTGATCTCGACCGTGCCGTCAAAGATCTCCGGCACCTCGAGCTCGAACAGGCGCTTGACCAGGCCCGGATGCGTCCGGCTGATGAGCACCTGCGGGCCGCGCGTACTGTTGCGCACTTCGACCACGTAGACCTTGATGCGGTCACCCTCATGCAGCACCTCGCCGCGGATGCACTCCGCCGGGGCGAGCATGGCCTCGGTATAGTCCGAGTTGGAGCTGATCTTCAAAAACGCGCAGCCGGTGCGCGGGTCGATCTTATTGACGACGCCGGTGAGGATCTCGTGCTCTTTGGAGTTGAACTCCTCGTAGATCATGCCGCGCTCCGCCTCGCGAATGCCCTGAATGATGACCTGCTTGGCAGCCTGCGCCGCGATGCGGCCGAACTGCTTGGTCTCGACCGGGACGCTGACAACGTCGCCGATCTTGGCGCGCTTGCTGATGCGGTGCGCCGCTTCCTCACTGATCTCCACATACGGATCGATCACGCGCGCGACAACCGTCTTCTTGACGACCATTTCGATCTTCTTTTTTGCCTCATCGAGAATGACCTCCACGTTGTCCTCGCAATCGGGCGTGTCCTTGCGGAACGCCGTCAGCATGGCCTGACGGATCTTCTCGTACATATATTCGCGCGGAATACCTTTTTCTTTTTCGATATCTGCAACTGCGTCAAAAAATTCTGCGTTCATGGTCGAATTCCCTTTCCTTATATGGTCAGGTGCAGGCGCACCTGTGCGATGGCGGATTTTTGAAAAACACGGCTGGTCTTGCCGTCGGAGACGGTCACGTCCCCGTTGTCATACTGCTCGAGCGTTCCGACGTGCACCTTGCTGCCGTCAACCGGCTGGTAGAGCCGCACCTCGACCTGCGCGCCGAGAAAGCGCGCGAAATCGCCCGGGCGCTTGAGCTGCCGCTCCGCCCCCGCGGATGACACCTCAAAAACATAGCTGTCGGGAATGGGGTCGGCCTCGTCGAGGATCGGATCGAGCGCACGGCTGAAATCCTCGCAGTCCTGGATCGACACGCCGTCCGGCTTGTCGATATACACACGCAGGTAGCGGCTGCCCGCTTCCTTGACGTACTCCACGTCCCAGATCTCGCACCCCTGCTGCGCGGCCACAGGCTCGGCCAGCGCCAGGACGGCGTCTGTCAATTTACTCATAGATCACCATTCCATTTTCTGACACTTCGAAAGACCTCAAGAAAAAGAGTGGGCGGGTGCCCACTCTGTCAAATCCTGCTTCCTTCGTACGGCAATATCATACCATCCCGCGCCAGACAATGCAAGCCTTTTTTTGCGCTGGCGAACACTTACTGGTACAGCGCCACGAATTCCTCCAGGCAGAGGTTGTGCTCGGTCATGAACCGCGCCGCCGCATCGCCGACATAGCGCACGTGCCACGGCTCGTTGCGCCCGGTGATGCTGACCTTGTCCGACGGGTAGCGGATGACGAAGCCATAGTCCGCGCAGTGATCGGCCAGCCAGCTCAGAAAGCGCGCGTTGACCGTGTCCACACTCAGCGAGGAATAGTACTGATCGACGATGTCCGCGCCGAGGCCGGTCTGATGGTCGCTCGTGCCGGGGGGCGCGGCGACGCGCGCGGCAGCGGTCTCCGCCTCGTCGCGGGTATCGCCCTTGCGCATGTTTTCGCTGACCTGATCCTCGTACTGCTGCTTCTGCGTGAGGTATGGGCGGTAGGCACAGTAGATATACGGGCTCCAGCCGGCGTCCTTTGCCGCTTTGAGCAGCGCGTTGAGCGCATCGACGGCGCGGGAATCGAACGTGGACTGCGAACCGCTGATCTTGCTCACATCCGGGACATAGTCGCTGATATTATGCGCCTGGCTCGCGATGAGATACTCCCAGGAGGAAATATCCACATCCGGCAGGTCGTCGTACTTTTTCACATCGGGCTTCGCCGTCGTCTGGATGTCCGGCGGGAGGATGAGATCCGTCGGCGCAGCGGGCGCGGCGTTGCTGCGCGCCTCATTGACGCGCGAGAGGATGAGCATGGCGCACACGACGACCAGAACCGTCAGCGCCACTGACAGCCAGAGACGTTTGTTCTTCATGCAGATCCCTCCCGGATGGAAAAATGAAAAGCAGCTCGTGTGAGCTGCTTTTCAGGATAGCATATTTTTCGCGTTCCGGCAAGTCCCCGTCACAGATCGACCCGCTCGTAGTTTTTGGCCGCCTTCCGGTACGCCAGCCACGACAGCAACGCAAACGCCGCCAGCCCCACGGCCAGTACCGGCAGCTGCCGCACCTGACCGGCCGCGTCGGTCGCATCCAGATACGGCCCGACGACCGGGAAATGGGACAGCGCCTCGACGAGTACCATGAGCACTGTCATCGGGATGACCGCGAGCAGAAACGCACGCCCGGCGCGGATGGCTGTCTTATAAAACACGGGCAGGAACACGACGTTGAACACGCCGTAGATCAGCAGCACGGAGCCGAAGAGCGCAACGTTTGCATCAATACCGGCGAGGTTCGTGCCGTTGGGGTTGATGTGCGCGGAGAGGAACGCGAACGGGACCGCGATCACGAGCTCCGCCAGCTCCACCGCCACGACGAGCCAGGCACGGGCACGCACCTGGTCGCGCTTCGTGACCGGCAGCACGGCGCAGTAATAGACATCCTTATTCTCGCGGCCGTTGAGGAACGTGAAGAAAATACCCAGCAGGCCGTAGAAAAACACGACCGTGTACGGATAGTTCGGGATGATGAGCATGGCGCCGAAGAGCGCAAACACGTACATCATCGGGTGCGCCGCGAGGCGCAGATCCTTAGAGAAAATCTTCGCTGTCATAGCTTCTCCTTTCCACGCGCACTAGAATGTCCTCGAGCGACATCTGCCCGTCGCCGAACTGCGCACGATAGCGCGCGAGGAAACCGTCGCGCGTGTCGCTGCACAGGATTTGCCCGTCCTTGATCATCGTGATGTGTGAGGCGCATTTTTCCAGATCGGACGTGATGTGCGTCGAGAACAGGATGCTGCGCTCACCGCTTTTGACCACGCCGCGAAACAGCTCCATGAGCTCGTCGCGCGACACGGGGTCGAGCCCGCTCGTCGGCTCGTCGAGGATGAGCAGGCGCGCATCGTGCGACAGCGCCAGCGCGAGCATATATTTCACGCGCATACCGGACGAGAGCTGGGAGACCTTCTTCGTCTCGTCGAGTGCGAACAGCTGCAGGTAGTGCCGGTATTTGTTCTCGTCCCAGCGGTCGTAAAACGTGCGCGTCACGTTTGTGATGGTGCGCAGCTTTTTATTCGGGTAGAAATCCACGCCGCCGAGCACCACGCCCAACTGCTGCTTGCACACAGGCTCGTTGGCGTAAAAATCCTGCCCGAACATGGTCACACGGCCACTGTCCGGATGCACGAGGTTGAGCATGGACTTGATAGTCGTGCTCTTGCCGGCACCGTTACGGCCGATGAAGCCCATGATGGCCCCCGGCTCCACCACAAACGACACGTCGCGCAGCCGGAACGCCGGATAGGTCTTGCACAGGCCCTCCACTTCCAGAATGTTCACTTGCCGTCCCCCCTTTTCAGCTCCCGCTCCAGCGCGGAAGCAAACACCTGCGTCTCCGCCTCGGGCACGCCGGGTGCCGCCGCTTTCGCGCCGTTATCGAACACCGCGCGCACAAACGAATCATAATACCGGCTGCTCTGCAGCGCGATGCCGCGCTCACGGTCGGCCAGCAGGATGAGCGAGTCCCCCGGTTCGAGCCCGAACATCGCGCGCACCTCCTTCGGGATCACGATCTGCCCCTTCGGGCCGATGCGCACCGTGGTCATGAATTTGTCCTGCATGGATTCCATGTGATCTGCCTCCTGTAAGAATCGTATTACTTTTCTTACTTTGTACCACCAGTCAAACAAATTGTCAATCCGCTTTTTCGTTTTTTGTGCAAGTCAAAAGTTATGTAAACCAAAACGGGTAAAAAAACGATCCCCTGCCGCCCGGCAGGGGATCTGTTGCATATGAGATAACTTAGAGCGCCTCGACGTCCTTGATGAAAGCCTGGATGGCATCTTCCGGAACGAGCTTCTTGCTGCGAACGAGATCGACGATGTCGCCGACGGTCTTCTTGTAGAAGAGCTTCAGGGGATACTTGGTCAGAGACGGAACCGTCTTCATCATGACCTCTTTGCCGTTCATGTCCTCGATAAACGTCTTAACACTCAGCGTTTTGTAATCCATGATATGTTCTCCTTTCAATTTTGAGCACACCGGCCATTTTTCAATCTGGAATGGCCTTCTGTTCAAAGATTAACGCTTTTTGGTGATTTTGTCAAGTATAACGTGTAATTTTCTCGGTCTAGCCGTCATTTTTTATTCAGTAGTCAACACAACGTTGTGTAATATTTGCGCATATCCAAAAAATTGTGTGACAGGCAAGTGTACTTGCAGCCGCCGAATAGAATAGCCTCAGGCAGAAACGGAGGGCTGAAAATGCTGTACAGTACCCTGATGCTGATGATGAGCAGTGCATTTCTGATGCTGCGCCTGACCCCCGGCGGCTCCTTCCCGCGCCCGCTGAGCGAGGCCGAGGAGCGCAAATATCTCGACGCCTGGCTGCAGGGCGACCTGGAGGCGCGCAACGTGCTCATTGAACGCAACCTGCGGCTGGTGGCGCACATCATCAAAAAATACTACACGCACTATGACGACACGGACGACCTGATCTCGATCGGTACGATCGGACTCATCAAGGGCATCAATACCTACCGGCCGGATAAGGGGGTGCGCTTGGCCACGTATGCCAGCAAGTGCGCCGAAAACGAGATCCTGATGTATTTCCGCAGTACGCGCAAGAATGCATCGGAAATGCTGCTCTCGGACGTGCTCGACACGGACGGCGACGGCAACAGCCTGTCGCTGATCGACATTCTGTCCGAGGACGACGACATGGACGAACAGCTCCAGGCGGACGAGGTCAGTCTGGAGCTGCGGCGCTGCATCGACAATGTGCTCGATGCTCGCGAGGCGGAGATCATCCGCCTGCGCTACGCCATCGGCGGCGGCGAGGCAATGACGCAGCGCGAGACCGCACAGCGCTGCGGCATCAGCCGGTCGTATGTTTCACGCATCGAGAAAAAGGCCATTGAAAAGCTGCGTGCCGCGCTGCAGGCCGACGGTTATTGACCGCCCGCAGCCGTGTTTGCATTGACAAAGGGCGCGAAACACGGTAAAATTGCGGCGAAATGACAGGAGATGATACCATGGCGGAACAGGATCCCAACACGCTGGTGCACACGCACGTGGACGAAAACGGCAACGTCATCACCCACTGCCACAGCGGCAAGGGGCACACACACGCGCACCCGCACACCCACACGCAGACCAAGGCGGTCATCAATCGCCTGGCCCGCGCGATCGGCCACCTGGAGTCGGTCAAGCGCATGGTAGAGGACGGACGTGACTGCGCTGAGGTGCTCATCCAGCTTGCGGCCGTGCGCTCGGCGCTCAATAACACCGCAAAGATCATCCTGAAAGACCACATCGACCACTGCCTGGCCGATGCCGTGGAGACCGGTGACCAGCAGGCCATCGATGAGCTGAATCAGGCGATCGAAAAATTCATGAATTGACGCATAGCAGCGCATCCCTCCGCTTATCCGGCGGGGGGATGCGTTTATTCTGCTTTCTATCACAAAGGACGCCCGAACGGGCGTCCTTTTGCGTAATTACAAGGTTTACGTTTTGTCTACCGAGAGGACCGCGCCGGTCTGCTGATCGACGATCACGACATAATGCGGGTGGAAGTAGTACACCGTCGTGAGCGTCACGCGGTAAACCGGCTGCGCACCGCTCTCGTCGAGCTGGACATCCCACGCGGCAAGATCGCGCTCCGAGATGCCGGCCGCCGCAATGGCGATCTTCAGCGCCTGCTCCTGTGTGACCGGGCCCGCAGGCGGGGTCGGCGTCGGAGTGGGCGTCGGTGTCGGTGTCGGGGTAGGCGTCGGCGTCGGGGTGGGCGTCGGCGTCGGCGTCGGAGTGGGCGTCGGTGTCGGGGTGGGCGTCGGTGTCGGGGTGGGCGTGGGCGTCGGCGTCGAGGTGGGCGTCGGCGTCACAGGCAAGTTCGGATTGGGCTGAATCGTCGGCGGCACCGGGATGATCTCCGTTTCCTCCGGCTGCTTCGGCTCGTCCCCCGTCAGGCGGCAGATCTCCGCCGTCTCGGCATCGACACTGCACACATAGTTCCGCTCGCCATCCGAGAGTGCGAACTCCATGACCATTTCCCCGTCGATGAGTGTGAAGCGCATGCTGGCCTGCGTGACATCGTCCGCAGTCAGGCCGCAGCGCTCCAGCGCCACCTGCAGCGCCTCGTCATACGGAATGTAGGCGCCGGTGCTGGCAGCACCGATCGACTCCATGCCGGAAAATGCCACGTCATTGGAGGCCGCCAGAATGTTCAGATCGTTGATCGGCAGGCTGACCAGCTCCTCGCCGGAAAGGTCCTGCACCTGGTCGCTGATCTGCCGGATCAGCATTGCCTTGCCGGCGCTGACACCCGCGGCAGAGGCATAAGCCTCCAGCTCCGGATCCACCTCCAGCACCTGAGCAAGGACCGCAGGATCCATGCCGCAGTCCGTCTGGGCGCTTTCCACGGCCGCAGCCAGCCGGTCGCGCAGACGTGCATCGCCCTTGCCGGCCTCGACCGTCACGAGGACGGAGTTCGTATCTGCCGATAGATAGCCGTCCGTCTGCATTGCGGCGACGATCTCGTCCGCCGCCGTCTGCAGGGACTGATTGCGCAGTTCCAGATCGTCGAGTACGAACTGGGCGTCCGGGTTGCACGCGCGTGCAGACAGGATGCGGCCGAGCTTGTTGACCGTCAGCTCGATGCTGGGGTTGGCATCGAGCGTAGCGACGCCGCCGGGCACCTGCGTGGCATACAGTCCACCGCCGAGCACGGCCAGGAAGAACACCGCCGCCGCCGCGACCCAGCGCTTCCACGCGCCGCGGCGACGTCCGCGCTCCGGCATCGGGACGATCTTCTCCTCCTCCGGCTGTTGCGCCGGGGCCTGCACACGCGCCAAGATGGCACTCCAGCAATCCGGCGTCTCGGCAACGACCTCGGTCCGCAGCTGTTCCAGCAATTCCTTATCGGTCAAGATCGTCACCTCCCATCGAATTGCGCAGCTTTCCAAGCGCACGGTTATAGCGAGAAATGGCTGTTGCCTGCGGGATCCCCAGCAGGTCAGCAACTTCTCTGTGCTTGAGTCCGGACAATGCGTGCAGCATCACGATCTGCCGCTCGCTGTCCGTGAGTGTATGCAGCACTTTCTCAAGCACCATATGATTCTCTGTCACCTGATAGGCATCATGCGTATCTTCCACATGAAACAGCTCATCAAAAGACAGGTTCTTGTTTTCCGCCTTGCGCAGGCGCATCAACGCCAAGTTGCGCGCAATCGTCAGCAGCCACGCCATCGGTTTGCCCGACGGCTGATAGCCCGGTGCCGACTGCATCACGCTCACAAACGTGTCCTGCATCACATCCTCAGCCGCCGTCGGTTCCCGAAGGATGGACAGCGCAAAACCGTAAATGGACGCGGACGTCTGGCGATACAGCGTTTCCAGCGCAGCGGTGTCACCCCGCGCGATGCGCAGGATGAGCGCATCATCCGGCGGTCGGCCATCGGCCACACATACACCGGAGACGTGCTTGTCGTCATTTCGCATATTTGATTACCCCACATGAGAATAATGCCTGAAAACGAAATTTAATGCATAAAAAACTACTTTCCGCAAATTTTCCCCTCAAAAAAATCGTTTCCGGGCCACACAATCTTCTTAACGGAATAGTTTACGTGAAAATAACCGGTTTGTAAAGCGATTTACCACAATTTGCGTCTTTCCCGGCAAAATTTACACCTTCGCATCCGGCGGTGCGGTCACCTCAAGCGCGTGATTAAGCACCACGCCCAAAATGAGCAGCAATCCGAACGCCTGGAACCAGAACAGCAGGATCACGACCGAGGCGAGAGATCCATACACAAGTGAATATTTTGTACTGCTGCCGATCAGCCACGACAGCAGGATACTCATGCACACGATCGCCACGGCGGAAAACACCGCCCCCGGGAGCACCCGGTGCTGCGGCCGGCGCGGCGTTGTGAGCCGGTAGAGGATGAGGATCATCATCAGCAGGATGGCAAACAGGATCAAAAACCGCAGCCACGTCCACGACCAGACGATGCTCACATGCGGCAGCAGCGCATCGAGCCAGAGCAGGAAATGCTTGCCGGTCAGCATGAGCAGGATGCACAGGTACAGTACCAGCAGAAACGCCACGGAAAAAATCACGCTCACGATCGTACTGCGCACAATGCCGAAGCGCTTGGCGCCGTGGATCTCGCCGACGATGGCGGCCATGGCGCGGAAAGCGGCCGACGCGCTCGTGATCATGACCAGCAGGGCGGCAAAGAACATGACCTCGCTCGTGTTGCCGGACACGTAGGTCAGAAACTCCGACACGAGCGTCTGCGTCTCGCGCGGGAGCACGAGCGTCTCGACGATGCGCAGCACGGCAGTCGGATCGCGCAGGATGAGCGCGAGCAGGTCGTACATGCAGATAATGGCCGGGAACAGCGCCATGACCATGCAGTAGGCGAGCTCGGCCGCCGAGCGCGTCACGCGCCGGGCGAGAAACGTGTCCGCCATGGACATCAGAACTCGGGTAATGCGCCAGTTTTTCAAGCGGCTGCCTCCTCCGGTGGAATGCAAAAACCGCCTTCACGGGAGCGAAGGCGGTTTGCGTCAAAAAATGTCGAATTACTTGGAATTGAAGATCTTGAAGATGCTGTCAAACGGGTCTTCCTCCGCGGGGGCGGCCGCGTCCGCAGCCGGGGCAGCGGTCGGGGCCGGCGTCACCGGAGCGGTCGGGGCAGCCGGAGCGGCAGCCTTGGCAGCGGTGGAAGCGGCCGTGTAGAGACCGGCGGCGGGAGTCTGCGCCGGAGCGGCGGTCTGCTCGGCCTGCGCCTTGCCCGGCTCGTCGAAGCCGGTGGCAATGACGGACACGCGGATCTCGTCGTCGAGCGAAGGATCGAAGCTCGCGCCGAAGATGATGTTGGCGTCCGGGTGCGCAGCCTCCTGAACGAGGTTTGCGGCCGTCTCGACATCCTCCAGGCCCATATCCTCGGAGCCGGTGATGTTGATGAGCACGCCGCGCGCGCCGTTGATAGACGTCTCCATGAGCGGGCTCGCCACGGCCATGCGGGCGGCGTCCTCCGCCTTGCCCTTGCCGGCGGCGCGGCCAACGCCCATGTGGGCGAAGCCGGCGTCCTTCATGACGCAGGTGACATCCGCAAAGTCGAGATTGATGAAGCCGGTGTTCTTAATCAGGTCCGAGATGCTCACGACGGCCTGACGCAGGACATCATCCGCGATCTCGAAGGCGTTGGCCAGCGTGACCTTCTGGTCGGTGGCGAACTTCAGCCGGTCGTTCGGGATGATGAGCAGAGAGTCGACCTTGCCCAGCAGCTCGTTGATGCCGACCATAGCCTGATCCATGCGGCGCTTGCCCTCAAACTTGAAGGGCTTGGTGACGACGCCGACGGTCAGGATGCCGGCCTCGCGGGCGATGTCCGCGATCGTGGGTGCCGCGCCCGTGCCGGTGCCGCCGCCCATGCCGGCGGTGATGAAGACCATATCCGCATTCTCCAGGCTCTTGGCGATGTTGTTGCGGCTTTCCTCGGCGCTGCGCTTGCCGACATCGGGATCGCTGCCGGCGCCCTGACCATGGGTCAGCTTCTCGCCGATCTGGATCTTCTGATCCGCGCTGGAGACGGCCAGAGCCTGCTTATCTGTATTGACAGCCACGTACTCAATTCCCTGAGTGCCGGACTTAACCATGCGGTTTACGACGTTGTTGCCGGCCCCGCCGACGCCAACGACTTTGATGGTGACGACATTTTCCGGACCGGACTCGGTAGCAAAGGACATATTCGGTTCCTCCCTGTTGTTTCTATTTGTATCGGCAGCCGGCGCGTGTGCGCTCTGAGAGCCGTTTTTTGGCGGGTTTCGCTTCTGTTTGTTCTTATTCTTTCCCATTTTATATCGTTTTCCTTATCAGGTCAATCTTTTTTTGTGAACAATCAGCCGGGGCTGAAATGCGCGCGTTTGTCGATCGACAGGTCGATGGTGCCGGCGTCGCTGTCCGTGAGCTGGGAGACCGCGCTCTGCAGCATGCCGAATTTGTACTCGACATTTTCATTCGCGCCGAGGCGCACCGTGAACCGTCCGTCATAGGTAAAGCCGGGGTTGGACGCATCCGACAGGTCGATGACCGTGACCTTGGACGCCATGTCGCGCGTGAGCAGCTGGCCAAGGATCGCCGCTAGATACGTGACCTTCGGCGCGTCGGCATCGCCGGCATTGAGCACCTCGCCGACCTTCGGTTCGACCGGCGTGATGCCGTCGACACGGGCAAGACCGGTCAGCTCGCTCTCCGTGACGGACTTGAGCAGCTTGCAGTTCTGGTCCACGACCCAGTAGCCGTCGTCCGCCTGCACATAGGCCATGGCGCTGCTCTCCTGGATCGTGATCGTGACGCGGTTGGGCAGCGCGCGCGTGACCTTCGCTTTGTCCACATACGGCAGCTTGCTGAAGATACGGCTGGCAGCCGAGAAACGGTTGATGAAAAACAGATTGTCGCCCGTGCCGATACCGGAGGCCTCGACGACCTCTTCGGCCGTGTAGATGGAGTTGCCCACCACCTCGACCTTGGCGACACGGAAAAATACGCTCATGCCCAGGACGAGCGCCGCGCAGATCAGCAGAAAGATCAGCGGCTGCAGCAGCGACCTGCCCCGGCCGCCGGACGGGCGGCGGGGTCGGCGCGCGCGGCGCGGCCCGGGCTGCTTCGATTGTTTCATAGGCAGGTGATTCCTTTCACTGCGGCGCCACGCAGCGCACGTCGGCCCCAAGCGCCGACAGGCACGCATCGAAGCGGTCATAGCCGCGGTTGATATAGCCGTTGTCGAGAATCTCGGTCTCGCCCTCGGCAGAGAGGCCGGCCACGATCATGGCCGCGCCGCCGCGCAGGTCGCTGGCCGTGAGCGGTGCGCCGGTGAGCCGGTCGACGCCGGTGACATACGCCACGCGTCCCTCGATGCTGACGGCTGCGCCCAGACGCCGAAATTCCTCGGCATGACGATAACGGTTGGTGAAGATGTTTTCGGTGAACACCGTGGTGCCCTTTGCCTTCAGGCAGGCCGCCATGAGCGGCGGCTGCGCATCCGTGGGAAAGCCCGGATACGGCTGCGTGACAACCGGCCGCGGCGCCGTAAGCCGCCCGGTGGATGTCAGGCGCACGGTGGACGCCGTTTTGATTATAGCACACCCCGCTTCGGAAAGCGAGTCCAGAACGGTCAAAAAGTGGTCCGGATCAACGCCCTGCAGCTCCAGATCACCGCCGCACGCGGCTCCGGCGCACAAAATCGTCGCCGCGACGATGCGGTCCGGCATGATCGTGTGCTCCACAAATGGCTGCGGCCGGAAACCGCCGACCGTGACCGTTGAGGTGCCGGCGCCGGAAATGCGCGCGCCCAGCTTGCGCAGGTAGCACTGCAGGTCGAGGATCTCCGGCTCGCGCGCGGCGTTGCAGATGACCGTCTCCCCCGCCGCCGCGCAGGCGGCCAGCATAGCGTTTTCCGTCGCACCAACGCTCGGAAACGGCAGCAGGATGCGCCGTCCCTTCAGATCGTGCGCGCTGCAGACAATGTCCCCGCCGCGCTCCGTGACCTCCGCACCGAGCGCGCGCAATGCGTCGAGGTGCAGATTCACCGGCCGCGGGCCGAGCTCGCACCCGCCCGGCATGGACAGGCTTGCCGTCCCGAAGCGCGTGAGGATCGCGCCGAGAAAAATGACCGAGGAGCGCAGCTCCCGCATAAGATCGTGCGGGATAAAGTCGCGGTTCATACCGCGCGAGTCGATGCGCACCGTGTCCCCGTCGCGCTCCGCCGTGCAGCCGAGATGGCGCAGGATGCGCAGCGTGATCGTCACGTCCTTCAGGTCGGGCACGTTGTGCAGAACCGTCTCACTGCCGGCGAGTACGGATGCCGCCATGATCGGCAGCACCGCATTCTTGGCACCCTGCACCCGGGTGCTCCCGGTCAGTCTGTTTCCGCCGTAAATGTGCCATATGCTCATAATCTTTCCTCCGCACAGCAAATTCATGCCATCCTATGCAGAGAAACGCGAGATTGTCATTTTCCGTGCCGGTCGGCCAGCTTCAGCACCAGATCGGCAATGCGCTCGGCAGCGTCGGCAGTGCCGGCGGCGCGCATGTTCTCCGCCATCTGCGCAAGCTGCGCGGGGTCCGAAAGCAGGTCGCTGACGAGGTTATACAGATCATCCGCCGTGAACGCGCCCTCGAGCAGCACCTTGGCCCCGCCGGCGTGCTCGAGCACGCGCGCGTTTCGTTCCTGGTGGTTGTTCGTGACGTTCGGCGACGGGATGAGGATCGCGGGCTTGCCGATGCACGTGAGCTCCGCGAGCGTGGACGCGCCCGCGCGGCAGAGCACGAGATCCGCCGCGTCCATCACGAGCGGCATGTCGTAAATATACGGCCGCACGTCCATACCGTGCGCGGCGAGGTCGGCCGGGCACTTTTCGAGCAGGGCCGTGTGCATCTTCTCATAGCCGTTGCGCCCGGCCGAATGGATGAGCGCAAACGGTGCGTCCGTGACGGCGGCGCGCGTGATGAACGCCGTCATGACCTCGTTCATGTACGATGCGCCGAGCGAGCCCCAGACCGACACGACCAGCGGCTTGTCCGGGTCGAGTCCGAGCTGGCGCTTGGCCTCCGCCTTGGAGCAGGCCGTGAACGCGCCGCGCACCGGCGTGCCGGTGACGACGACCTTTTCCTGCTCGCTGTAGTGCTGCTTGCTCTCCTCGAAGCCGACGAGAATGCGGTCGACCGCGCCGGCAAGCATCTTCGTCGTCAGGCCGGGCACGGCGTTGGATTCATGCACGATGGTCGGGATACCGAGCTGCGCCGCTGCCTTGAGCACGGGGTAGCAGACATAGCCGCCGGTGCCGATGGCGATGTCGGGCTGAAAGTCCTCGATGATCTTGCGCGCGTCTTTCGTCGCCTGCCGCGCATTGTGCAGCGAGCGGAAGTTATACGCGATCTCCGATGGCTTGAGGCTGCGGTGGATGTTCGTGACCTCCACGGTCACGATGTCGTAGCCCGCGCGCGGGACGAGGTCCGTCTCCATCTTGCCGTTGGCGCCGACGAAGAGGATGCCGCAGTCGGGCATCCGGTCGCGCAGGATGCCCGCAACCGCGAGCGCGGGGTTGATGTGGCCTGCGGTGCCGCCGCAGGTAAAGAGAAAGTTCATAGCAATGCCTCCCAGGATCAAAAAAGCGGAAATCTGGCAGTCCGCGCCGAAGGCCGCCGCGGGCTGCCGGATATACTTTACAAAGTCAGATACTAGCGCGCTTTTTTCGTCGGAATGTCGCGCGATATGCTCAGAATAATGCCCATTTCACCGAGCTGCATGAGCAGCGCCGTGCCGCCATAGCTGAAAAACGGCAGCGAAATGCCCGTACAAGGGATGAGGTTCGTGACGACCGCGATGTTCAAAAACACCTGGATCGACAGCAGCGTCGTGATGCCGACGCCGACGAGGAAGCTGTAGCGGTCGGGCGAATGCGCGGCGATCCAGTAGCCGCGGCAGATGAGCAGCGCAAACAGGATCAGGATCGCGATGGCGCCGACATAGCCAAGCTCCTCACAGACGATGGAAAAGATGTAGTCATTGTGCTCCTCCGGCAGGTAGAGGTATTTCTGCCGGCTCTGCCCGAGACCGAGCCCGAGAAAACCGCCCGAACCGATGGAATACAGCGACTGCACGATCTGATAGCCGGCAGCGCTCGTATCGGCAAACGGGTCGCGCCACGACACGATGCGCTTGTGCACATAGGGCACGAACTTACCCGCGATCAGCAGCAGCGCGCCCGCGCCGCCCATACCGATGAGCAGGTATGAGAGCTTGATGCCGCCGACAAACATCATCACAATCGCCAGCGCCATGATGATGATCGACGCCGACAGATGCGGCTCGAGCATGAGCAGGATGACGATGCCGCCGGTGATGACCATGAACGGCACGACGCCGTAGCGGATCGTCTGCATCTGGTCTTTGTATGTGCAGATCATGCTCGAGAAAAACAGCACGACCGCGATCTTTGCGATCTCCGACGGCTGAAACGTCGTAAAGCCGAGACTCAGCCACCGGCGCGCGCCGCCGCCGACCACACCGATGTGCGGAATCCAGACGATGGCGAGCAGGAAAATACTCACACCCAAAAGCAGCAGCGACCAGCGGCGGTACGTCGCCATGCGCACGCGGGAAAACAGGATCATACCCACGACGCCGGCAACGGCGAAGCCCGCCTGGCGGATAAAGTAATACGCAGGATTCTTGCCCTGCGCATACGCACGGGCAAAACTCGACGAGAGCACCATGATGACGCCGATCGTCAGCAGCAGCAGCGTGAGCACGAAAAACGGCAGGTCGAAGCTGCCGCGCTTCGGCCCGTCGGCCGCTTTCACATGGCGCGCAGGAAGTCTCAGATCGGAAATATTCATGCAAGCACCTCCCTGCACTGCGGCGCGCACCTCACACGCCGAAGCGGTGGAACACGCCGATAAACGACAAAACTGCAAACAGCACCGTCACGCCGGCAAACAGCGCCACGATCTGTGTTTCTTTCCACTTGTGGCCCGTCCAGCCGCCCATCTCGAGATGATGGTGGAACGGGGACATCTTGAACACGCGCTTGCCGTGCGTGAGCTTGAAGTAGCCGACCTGGATGATGTCCGACAGGGCCTCGATGATGTACATGATGCCGAGTGTCACAAGGATGAGCGGCATATCGTAGGCAAAGGCCAGCGCCGCGACCGCGCCGCCGAGAAAGAGCGATCCCGTGTCGCCCATGAACACCTTCGCCGGGTGGAAGTTATAGATCAAAAAGCCCAGCAGACCGCCGGCAATGCCGGAGGCGAACACGCCGAGGGACAAAAAACGCTCGCCCCAGAGGATGGAGATGACGGCAAAGAAGATGCACACCGGCATCGTCGTGCTCGCGGCGAGGCCGTCCACACCGTCGGTGAGGTTCACGGAGTTGACCGTACCGACGATGACGAAGGCCGCAAAGATGACATACAGCGGCTCGGAGATCGGCACCGTCTTGTTCCAGAACGGGATGTACAGGCTGTCGAGCGCGACATAGCCGAAGCGGCGCATGAGGAAAATGAACGCCACGGCCGCCGCCAGCTGCAGCAGCAGCTTCTTGCCGGCCGTCAGGCCGAGGTTCTGCTTTTTCTTGAGCTTTTCATAATCGTCCAGAAAGCCGATCGCGCCGAACACGAGCGCGAACGCCAGACAAAACAGGTGGCCGTATTCGCCCTCGGCCATGCATTCAAAACCGACCGACAGGCACACGACCGCGATCGCGGCGATGAACATCAGCCCGCCCATGGTGGGCGTGCCCTGCTTGGACATGTGCCACGTGGGGCCGTTTTCCTTGATGCTCTGGCCCGCCTTGATGCGTTTGAGATACGGGACCAGGAAAAATCCGACGACGGCCGACACCGCAAACGCGATGACGAACGCCAATATCAGCTTCAGTGTCATTTCTCTCTCTTCCTCTTCTCGAGTATTTCGGCAACGATCTCGCGCTCGTCCATGTGCACTTTCGTCTTGCCGATGATCTGGTAATCCTCATGCCCCTTGCCGCAAAGGATGATGACATCGCCGGGGCAATGGTTCTCGATCGCGTAGGCGATGGCCTCGCGCCGGTCGGGCCGCACGACATAGGGCGTGCGCGTCTCCTTGAGGCCGGGGAGGATGTCGGCGATGATCGCCTCCGGGTCCTCCGTGCGCGGGTTGTCGCTCGTGACGATGACAAAGTCCGCCTTCTGACCCGCGATGCGGCCCATCTTCGGGCGCTTGCCGCGATCCCGGTCGCCGCCGCAGCCAAAGAGGAATACGAGCCGCGCGGGCGCGAACTCGCGCACCGTCGTGAGGATGTTGTCGATGGCGTCGGGCGTGACGGCATAGTCGATGAGAATGGTGTAATCCCCGTCGGTCTCGAGCACCTCGGCGCGGCCCTTGACGGGCTTTGCCGTGTCGAGCGCGGCCGAGCAGTCGTCGAGCGATATGCCGAGCGCGCAGGCGCAGGCAATGACGCTCAGCGCATTGTAGACCGAGAACATGCCGGGGATGCCGAGGCGCATGCGCGCGATCGCATCGCCGTGCATCGCGACAAAGCGCACGCCGGACGCGCTCAGGCGGATGTCCTTGGCCACGAGGTCGGCGTCGTTGCGCTTGGCCGAGTACGTGTGCATCGGGCATTTGGCGCGCTCGAGCATGACGTGCGCCCACTCGTCATCGGCGTTGACGATGCCGACATCGCTCTGCGCGAACAGCAACGCCTTGGCCTCGGCGTAGGCCTCCATGGTCTTGTGGAAGTCCAGATGGTCCTGTGACAGGTTCGTGAAGATGCCCACCCGGAAGCGGATGCCCTCCACACGGTGCAGCACCAGCGAGTGGGACGACACCTCCATGACTGCGTGCGTGCAGCCGGCATCGGCCATCCGGCGCAGGAGCTTTTGCAGCTCATAGGCGTCGGGTGTGGTGTGCTCGGTGTGCAGCACCTCATCGCCGATGATGTTCGCATTCGTGCCGATGAGGCCGACCTTCGTGTGCAGGCACTGCTCGAGCATGTGCTTGATAAGCGTGGTGACGGTGGTCTTGCCGTTCGTGCCGGTCACGCCGATCATGGTCAGCTCGCGCGACGGGTTATCGAAAAATTCGCAACAGATGCGCGAGAGCGCAAGGCGGCTGTCAGCCACGAGGATATACGGGATATCGACCTCCGGCCGCTTCTGGCAGAGCACGACGGCGGCGCCGCGCTCGACGGCAGCGCCGATGAATCGATGCCCGTCGGACTCATACCCGCAGACGGCGGCAAACAGGTCGCCGGGCTGCGTGGTGCGCGAGTCAAAGCTGATATCCCGGATGTCCAGCTCCGGATCGGCGGTGCATGCGCGCACGTTTAGAACGGACAGCAGTCGCTTGAGTTTCATAAAGGGTACCTCCGTTGTTCGTCAGTATCGTCCCAACATGCCCGAATCGGTCGTCACGAGCGTGACCTCCACAACCGTGCCGTGTTTGAGCTCGGTCCCGGCGGCCACAGTCTGCCCGGAGATCTTCTGGGAGGCGGTGTCCGTGATGGAGCTGTTGGTCTTGATATACAGGCCCAGCGCAGCCATGCGGTCGCGGGCCGTTTCATAACTCAGGTTGGTCAGATCGGGCATGGTTTCCTTGTCGCCCGAGGGCTCCTTGCCGGCATAGAGCAGGATGGTGCTGCCGTTGGCCACGACCGCGCCGCTGCCCGGCAGCTGCGCCGTGACGGTGCCGCCGTCGCCATAGACGCGCGCCTGCAGGCCGAGCTCCGCGAGCGCGGCCTTCGCCTGCTCGACGGACAGGCCGGTCACGTTCGGCACGGTCTTATCCATGTGCGTCTTTTCCGTCTCGGAGTACGACGGCTCCACGCCGAGGTACGGCAGGATGTCCGCCATCATTTTGCCGACGGTGGGCGCGGCCATCTGGCCGCCGCTGATGTAGATGCCGGTGCTGTTGCTCGGCGTGTCAAGCAGCACAAGGATGACGATCTGCGGGTCGTCCGCCGGGGCAAAGCCGATGAACGAGACAATGTACTCCTTCGCGCCGCCGGCCGCGTCCTGCGCGACCTTTTCCGACGTGCCAGTCTTGCCGCCGATGCGGTAGCCGGCGACGTAGGCGTTCTTGCCGGTGCCGTCGACGGGGTCGCCGACGACCTGCTCCAGGATCTGGCGCACGGTAGCGCTCGTCTGCTCGCTCACGACCTGGCGCACCACGGTCGGCGAATTGGACACGACCGCCTCCCCGTCGCTGTTGACGACGCTCTTGACAACATATGGCTTCATGAGATAGCCGCCGTTGACGCAGGCGCTGACCGCCGTGATGAGCTGCAGCGGCGTGATCGTAAACGTCTGGCCGAAGGAGGCCGCCGCGAGCTGGGAGAGGTTCTCCGGATCGTAGAACGTGTTCTGGCTCCACCAGATGCTGCCGCTCTCGCCGGACATGTCGATGCCGGTCTTGGCCGTGAGGTTGCTGTCCACGTTATTGGTCAGGTTCAGAAAGCCGAACGCCTCGGCATACTTGTAGAATGTGCGCGCGCCGACGAGCTGCCCGATCTGCACGAGCGCCACATTGCACGAGTGCTGGATGGCCTGCGTGAGGTTCTGGCTGCCGTGGCCGGTCGTCTTCCAGCACTTGAGGGGGTCGGTACGGCCGAGCACGTTCGTGCTGCCGCCGCAGTAAAACGACGAGTTTTCATTGACCACGCCCTCTTCGAGCGCCATGGCCAGCGTGATGATCTTGAACGTCGAGCCGGGCTCATAGGTGTCCGACAGGGCCTTGTTGCGCCACTGCTTCGTCTGCGCAGCGGAGAGCAGCTCGGCCTTCTTGCCGGGGTCGGTCTCGGCGTCGATGGCCTCCTGATCCTTGTCGCTGACCTTCTGATAATCGTTGAGGTCAAAGTTGCCGAGCGAGACCATGCCGAGGATGGCGCCGCTGTTGGGATCCATGGCGATGGCCGCCGCACCGTTTTGCACGTCGTAGTCCTCGACCGCCTGCTGCAGGTGCTTTTCGAGATAATACTGGATGGTGGCGTCGATGGTCAGGTTCATGTCGTTGCCCTTCGTCTCGTCGTAGTAATCCTCGTAGTTGACAAAGAGCATATCCGTGCCGCGGTTGTCCGTCGCGCGGATGATGCGGCCGGTGCTGCCGGTCAGAAAGCTGTCATAGCGCTGCTCGAGGCCGTAGCGGCCCTCATTGTCCTGCCCGACGAAGCCGATGACGTGCGCGGCGAGACTGCCGTAGGGATAATAGCGCTTCGTGTCCGGCTCGATCTTGACGCCAATGAGCTTATTCTCTTTTTTGAACGCGCGCACCTTTTCTGATACGTCCGGCTCGACCTTACGCTTGACGACCTCATACCAGCGGTCGGTGTTTTTCGTCATGGCCAGGATCTTGTTATAATCGACGTCGAGGATCTCGGAAAGTTCGCGTGCGATCAGCTGCGGGTCCTCTTTGTTCTTGGCAATCTCGGCCGGGCTGATGAAGATCGTGTCGACCGAGGCATTCATGGCCAGGATCTTGCCGTTCGTGTCATAGATCGCGCCGCGCGAGGCCGTGATCTCCGTCTCGCGCACCTGCTGGTCAATTGCCATTTTTTCGTACTCGTCATGGTGTACGATCATGACGTTGAACAGCTTGATGCCAAGGACAGCAAATGCAAGGATGCCGCACACAATCAAAAGGAAGCGTGTGCGGCGGAGCATCATGATATTCGGTGTTTTGGTACTTGCACGAAAGGGCACGCGGTTGTCCCGGCGCCCGGAAGTTTCATTCGCCATGTCTGTCTCCTTGTTCCTGCGGGGATAGTTCTATCATACAGGCTGGCTCATCGAAAATATTCCAAAATAGATGAGAAGAAATCGCCGAGACGGTCGGCCAGACTCAGCGGCTCGGCCGCGCTCTGGTCGAGGACCACCGCCGTGTCCGCGGCGTCGCTGCTGCTGATGTAATAGAGCTGGTCGCTGCGCGGCTTCTGCATGCCGAGCTCATGAATGGCGTAGTCCTCGATTTCCGTGAGGTTGAACGCGCTCTCATAGTCGATGCGCAGGCGCGTCTGCTGCTCCTGCAGTTCGGCGTACTGATCCTCGAGCGCCGAGACCTCCGCCGACGCCTGCGAGAGCTGCACACGTGCAACGAGCGAGATGACGATCAGCACGGCGGCGATGGCAAAGCCGAGCACGGCCAGCGGGGCGATCGCCTGCTTGGGCGTCGGAACGGACTCCGGGACGACGGCTTCCGTCGTCCGGGGGGCATGCGGCAGTTCTACAGGCGCACTGTACAGATACTCCTCGGCCGCGTTGCTGCGCAGGTCATACGCCGCGTTGCCGTCCATGCGCGCGGTATTCCGTTTTCTCGAAGCGGGAGATGCCATGGTCGGTTCCTTTCTCAGATGCGCTCCGCGACACGAAGTTTCGCGCTGCGGGCACGTGGGTTGCACTCCAGTTCTTCCTCGCCGGGCAGGATCGGCTTGCGGGAGACACTTCGCAGCGTCTGCACAAAGCCGCAGGTGCACACCGGCGCCTCACGCGGGCAGGTGCAGCCGTGCTCCCGCCGGGCGATGCCGGTCTTGACGATCCGGTCCTCAAGGGAATGAAAGCTGATGACGCACAGCCGCCCGCCGGCACGGAGCTTGTCCGGTGCGGTGTCCATCATCTCACGCACCGCCGCCAGCTCGTCGTTCACAGCGATGCGGATCGCCTGAAAGCTGCGCTTGGCGGGATGCTGTTTTTCGCGCAGCGCCGCGCCCGGCATGGCCGAGCGGATCACATCGACCAGCTCCAGCGTGGTCGCGATCGGCTGCTGTGCCCGGGCGCGTACGATTGCCCCGGCGATGCGAGGCGCGTAGCGCTCCTCGCCGTATTCATACAAAATGCGTTTGAGCTCGCCCTCCGGCCACTCATTGACGACGTTCCATGCGCTCAGGCCGCTGGTCGCGTCCATGCGCATATCGAGCGGCGCGTCATGCATATAGGAAAAGCCGCGCTGCGTCTCATCGAGCTGCGGCGAGGAAACACCGAGATCAAAGAGCATACCGTCCACGGCGTCGATGCCGAGACGGTCAAGAATGGCGGCCGTGTCGCGAAAGTTGCCGTGCACGAGCTGCACACGGTCCCCAAACGGGGCCAGCCGCGCGCCGGCGCGCGCGATCGCCGTCTCGTCGCGGTCGATGCCGATGAGCGTTCCGGTCGTCAGGCGGCCGGCGATCTGCTCGGAGTGGCCGCCCATACCGAGCGTGCCGTCCACGTAGATGCCGTCGGGGCGGATATTCAGGTTCTCGATGCATTCGTGCAGCAGCACGGGGATATGTCCGGCGTCCATCAGAAATCCAGCTCCTCCATCACGGCGGCGATGTTCTCCGGCAGCGCCTCGAGCGGGCAGATCTCATCCCAACGCGCGCTGTCCCAGAACTCCGCGTGGTTGTTGCTGCCGACCACGGTGACGCTCTTGGTCAGGCCGGCAAATTCACGCAGGTGCTGCGGCAGGAGGATGCGCCCCTGGCCGTCAAGCTCGCAGCGGGCCGCATACGCAAACAGCGGACGCACCTTGCGCTGCTGTACATTGGACATGGCGGCGGCTTTCTCTGAGATGCCCTTCCAGTTTTCCTGACTGTAAGCCGACAGGCACTTCTCGGGCGAGACCGTCACATAGAACGTATCGCCCAGCTCTTCGCGGAGCTTGGCCGGGATGAACAGACGGCCTTTGGCGTCGAGCGTATGCTGATAGATGCCGGTCATGCTGCATCCCCCCTTCTCCGGAATCGTGCACTTTCGCGCCCCATGCGTGGGCTTTTGATGCTTTTTAAACCACTTCGCCCCACATGTAATCCTCATTATAGTGGCAGGTCAGGGAAATTGCAAGGAGAAATTCCCGCCAATTCCTTGTAAATTCCGACAATTCTGTCAATCCGCCCGTGGTTTTCCCGGCCACAAGCTTTTGCGTTTTTCGCCGGAAAAAGGAAAACAGTAGCACAAGATATGCCGGCATTGCACAAAAAAATCCCCGCCGGAAGCGCCAAACGCGCCCCCGGCGGGCAAAAATTTCGGCAAAACGCAAAACCGCCGCCGGGCAAGCCGGCGGCGGTGCAGATGTGCAGGAAAACGTCAGTCAGTTGGCTTCTTCCGGGGCATCCTCGCCCTCGAAGCGGATCTCAGGCTGCTGGGCCGCGGGCGCGGCTGCGGGCGCAGCCGTGCTGCCGGCGACACCCTGGAACGCAGCGTGTGCCTGCTGCACATTGCCGAGCGCGGCGGAAATCGCCTCCTCCGTGCGGCGCAGCGCCTCATCGCAGAACTGGCTCGAGGCGCGGCGTAGCGCGTCGGCCTTAGCCTGCGTGGAGGCAAGCATTTCGTTGCTACGGGCCTTGGCGATGCGCACGATCTCCTGATCGTTCACGAGCGCGCGTGCACGCTCCTCCGCCTGATTGCGGATGCCTTCGGCCTCGCGCTTGGCATTGTTGATGAATTCGTCGCGGGCGGAGACCAGACGCTTTGCCTCGGAAAGCTCCACCGGCATGGCGGTCTTGATCTCATCCAGAATCTCGAGAACCTGGTCACGCTCGACGATGCATTTTTCGTTGCCGAGCGGCACGCCCCATGCCTCCGACACCATGGTATAAAGCTGGTCAATGAGCTCCATGACTTCGTTGTCCATTTTGTTTCCTCCCAAAGCGTGTTCCGGCAGAGCCGGTGAAAAAACTGTCCGAATCGAATTATTCGCTGCGCATGGCACGTTCGTGCACATCGTCGATGATCTCGCACGGTACAAACGGCTTGAGATCCGCACCATAACCGGCGAGCTCCTTGACGACCGACGAGCTGAGGAACGTATATTTCTGACTGGCCGTCAGGAACATGGTGTCCAGCTCGGGATTGATCTTCTTGTTGATGAGCGCCATCTGAAACTCGTTTTCAAAGTCCGTGTTCGCACGCAGGCCCTTGACGATGACCGCCCCCTCCGGGAAGGTCTTGGCATATTCGGCGAGCAGGCCGTCGAACGTGTCCACCTCCACATTGGGAAAGCGGCTGACAACGCGGCGTGCGAGCGCCACGCGCTCCTCGCGGGTGAACATGGGGTGCAGTTTGCCGGCGTTGGGCATGATACACACGACGACGCGCTCGAAAATACCGGATGCGCGGCGGATGATGTTCAGATGGCCGAGCGTAATGGGGTCAAAGCTGCCGGGGTAGATCGCTGTTTTCATGCGTGGGTTCCCTTTCCGTAGAGCGTAAGCTTGATCTTGCCGTAATTGCGCTCCGTGAGCAGATGATACGGCGGCTGGAGCTGCGGGAGCACCTTTTCGCGGCGGCTTTCACACACGATTATACCACCCTCAGCCAATATGTCAAACTGTACAACATTTTCAAGTGCTTTGTCAAGCAGTCCCGTATCATATGGCGGATCAAGAAAGATCAGGTCGAACTTTCCGCACGTGCGCAGGTAGCCGAGCGACTCGCCCTGCACGACGTCGCCCTGCAGGCGGCAGAGCGCGAGATTGGCGCGCACGAGCTGCACGGCGGCGCGGCTCTCATCGACGAACACGGCGCTGCGCGCGCCGCGGCTGAGCGCCTCGATGCCAAGCTGTCCCGTGCCGGCAAAGAGGTCGAGCACGCGCCGGCCCTCGATGTCGAACTGAATGAGGTTGAACATGGATTCCTTGACATTATCGGTCGTGGGACGGGTGGCCATCCCCTCCGGCTCGCGCAGCCTGCGGCCGCGGGCCGTGCCTGTGATCACGCGCATGGCGGTTCTCCTTTCGGGTGATAGTGGTCGTAGACCGCGCGGGCAACGCCCGCCGGGACGGCCGCGCACAGCTCCTCATATGAAGCCGCGCGGATGGCCTTGACGCTGCGGAACGTCTTGAGCAGCGCGTTGCGCCGCTTCTCGCCCACGCCGGGGATCTGATCGAGCTCGGACGAGAGACTCTCACGCCGCAGCCGGCGTTGATAGTCAATGGAAAAACGGTGCGTCTCCTCCTGGATGGTACCGATGAAGGCGAACACCGCGGGGTTGGCGGCGATGCCGATCTCGTGCCCGCCGGGGGTGATGAGTGCACGCGTGCGGTGGCGATCGTCCTTGACCATGCCGAACACCGGCACCTGCAGGCCGAAGCCGTCGAGCACCGCCTGCGCGACAGATGCATGCTCGGTGCCGCCGTCGATGAGCAGCAGATCCGGCAGCGGGCAAAAGCCGGGGTCGCCGTCCACATAGTGCTGAAAGCGGCGCGTGACCGCCTCGTGCATGGATCCGTAATCGTTCTGCCCGTCCGTCGTGCGGATGCGGAACTTCCGGTAGTCCGACTTGCGCGGCCGCCCGTGCTGGAACACGGTCATGCCGGCGACGATGCCGGTGTCGCCAAGGTTGGAGATGTCAAATGCCTCGATGCGCTCCGGCGGCGCATCCAGCTCCAGCGCGCGCTGGAGCCACTCGAGCGTTTTGAGGCTGCGCTGCGCCTTCGTCGTTGCGATGAGGATCTCTTCCTGTGCATTTTTTGCCGCCATCTCCGTCAGGCGGCACTTGTCGCCGCGCTGCGGCACGGCGAGCGCGACCTTGTGCCCCGCCGCCTCGGTGAGCAGGCGCTCGAGCGCGTCCTGTCCCTCGAGCACGCACGGCAGCAGCACCTGACGCGGGTAAGTGCCGCGGCCCTCATAATACTGCTGCACGAGCGCGGCGAGCGCCTCGCCGTCCGGCTCCATCGGCTCGTCGAGAAACGACCTGTCCTTGCCCGTGAGATTGCCGTCCGTAAAGTGCAGCACGGTAAAGCAGCACTTGGCCCCGCGCTGAAAGCCGACGGCGTCCGTGTCGGAATAGGCCGTGGCGATGACACGCTGGTGGTTCTGCAGACCCTGGATGGCGCGCAGCCGGTCGCGCAGCGACGCCGCGTATTCAAACCGCAGCGCGTCGGCCGCAGCCTGCATCTGCTCGGTCAGTTCGGCCGTGAGCTCCGCCGTGCGGCCGTCAAGGATCATCTCGGCCTCGCGGATGGCCTTGAGATACTCCGCGCGCGTAACGTCCTTCAGGCAGTAGCCTGCGCAGGTGCCCATGTGGTAATTCAGGCACGGGCGGGCGCGGCCGATGTCGCGCGGAAAGCGGCGCGTGCACGTCGGCAGGCGCAGCGTCTTGCACACGGTGTCAATGATCTCCGCCGTCATGCTCCGCCCGCCGTAGGGGCCGAAGTATTTCGCGCCGTCCTTCTCTGTATGGTTCACCAGTGAGAACGTCGGGTACGGCTGCGTCACGTCCAGGCGCACGAAGGGGTAGCCCTTGTCGTCCTTGAGCAGAATGTTGTATTTGGGTTTGTGCAGCTTGATGAGCGAGTTTTCGAGCACGAGCGCCTCAAACTCGGACTGCACGACAATGACATTGAAATCCGCAACGTGCGCGACCATGGCCGCCACCTTCGGCAGGTGCTCGCCACGAAAATAGCTCGTGACGCGGTTTTTGAGCGCTTTCGCCTTGCCGATATAGATGACCTCGCCGTGCTCGTCGAGCATGATGTACACGCCCGGCAGCAGCGGGAGCATATTGGCCTTTTCGCGCAGCTGTTCGGGTCGGAGTTTTTCCATAAGCCTGCTCCTGCGGTACCAAAGAAGATCTGCGGTCAGGAAAACAGGGGCGTGCTGAAGACACGCCCCTGTTTCGGTTTCATGTTGTTGGGATCACTCGGAAAAATCGGAATTGATCAGTGCGGTCAGGGTATCGATCGCTTCCTGCTCGTCGGCGCCGTCCGCCACGAGGGTGACCGTCGTGCCCTTCACGATACCGAGCGACAAAACGCCGAGCAGACTCTTGGCGTTGACGCGTCTCTCGTCTTTTTCGATCCAGATGCTGCTCTTGAATTCGTTTGCCTTCTGGATGAAGAAGGTCGCGGGCCGTGCATGGAGTCCCACCTGGTTGTTGATGACTGCTTCTTTCGTGATCATTTTCTCCACTCCTTATGCACTATTATGCTTTTCCCATCTTATCAAAAACGCCCTGCATCGTCAACCGATTTTCACTTTTTCGTTGCTTTGCACAGCGTTTTTTCGCCGGTATTTTCCGATTTTATTTCAGTTCGACAACGGTCACGCCGCTCTCGCCCTCGCCATAGCGGCCGAGACGGTAGGACTTAACGGCCTTGTTTTTGCGCAGCGACTGCTGCACGGCGGCACGCAGCGCGCCGGTGCCCTTGCCGTGGATGATGGTGACCTTTTCGAGCTTGGCCATGACGGCATTGTCGAGAAAGCGCTCCGTCGCGGCGACGGCCTCCATCGTGTCCATGCCGCGCAGGTCGATCTCCGACTCGGCGGCCACATTGCGCAGGCTGGCCGCGTGTGCGGCGGCAAACTTCTGTGCCTCGGGCTTCTCGTTTTCCAGCAGATACACGTCCTGCTCCTTGGCCGTCACGTTCATGATGCCCGCACGCAGGCTCAGCGTCCGGTCGGCGGAGATGGCTGTGACAGTCGCCTTGATGTCACCCATCTTGCGCAGCTGCACGGTGTCGCCCACGCGCACCGGGCGGGCGGAGACTTTCTTCTCCTGCGTCTGGGGGTGCGCCGCGGCGGCGGCGGCGTCCTCGGCCACGTTCAGCTTGCGGCGCAGAGCGGCACGCGCGTCGTTGGCGCGGTGATGGTCGGCGTCCGTCTTTTCCATTTTGCGCAGCGCGTCGAGCTCGCGCATCACCTCGTCCGCCGTCCGGCGGGCATCGCCGATGATGCGCTCGGCATCGCGGCGGGCCTTCTCGTCCGCCTTTTCCAGCCGGACGGAGAGCTCCGCCTGCAGGCGCTCGGACTTGCGGCGGGTGTCCTCCGCAGCACGCAGCTGACGCGCCGCCTCGGTGCGGTCGCGCTCCATGAGCTGGCGCACCTGCTCGAGCTTTTCGATGGTGGCCTCCATGCTCGCGCTCTCGGTGCTGACGCGGCTGCGCGCGTCGTTGATGATCTCCTGCGGCAGGCCCAGCCGCTCGGAAATGGCAAAGGCATTGGACTTGCCGGGAATGCCGATGAGCAGGTGGTACGTCGGGCGCAGGGAGTCCACGTCAAACTCACACGAGGCGTTCATGACGCCGGGCTGCGTGGTAGCGTAGACCTTGAGCTCCGTATAGTGCGTCGTGGCCGCGATGAGCGCGCCGCACTTGCGCCCGCGCTCGATGATGGCGATGGCCAGCGCCGCGCCCTCGGCCGGGTCCGTGCCGGCGCCGAGTTCGTCGAACAGCAGCAGCGACCGGTCATCGCAGTCCTTGAGCATACGCACGGTGTTCGTCATGTGCGCCGAGAACGTGGACAGCGACTGCTCAATGCTCTGCTCGTCGCCGATGTCGGCCATGATCTCGTCGAACACCGGCATGGTGCTGCCGTCGGCGCACGGGATATGCAGGCCGCACTGCGTCATCGCGGCGAGCAGGCCGATGGTCTTGAGCGTAACGGTCTTGCCGCCGGTGTTTGGGCCGGTGATGACGAGCGTGTCAAATTCGCCGCCGAGCGCCACGTCGATCGGCACGGCGGTGTCCTTCGGCAGGAGCGGGTGGCGCGCGCGGCGCAGCTGCAGCTGCTTATCCGTCAGCTCCGGCGCGATCGCGTCGAGCTGGTAGGCAAGCTTGGCTTTGGCGAAAATGAGATCCAGGCGCACGAGCACGTCAAAGTCGCTCGAGATGTCCTCCCGGTGCGCGGCGCACTCAGCTGAGAGCTCGGCGAGGATGCGCTCGATCTCCGTCTTTTCGCGCGCGCGCAGCTCCCGCAGCTCGTTGTTCGCCTTCACGGCGGCCATCGGCTCGATGAACAGCGTCGCGCCGGAGGCCGACACGTCGTGCACGAGGCCGGGCACGGCGCCCTTGTGCTCCGCCTTGACCGGCACCACGTAGCGCTCGGAGCGCATGGTGATGATCGGCTCCTGCAGCGCCTTGGCATAGCTCGGCGAGGAGATGATCTTCTGCAGCGCGTCGTGCACGCGCGCGCTCGCAGCGCGGATCAGCCGGCGGATGGACGCCAACTCGCTCGACGCGCTGTCGGCAATCTCGTCCTCGCCGGTGATGGAGGTGAAGATCTTCTCCTCCAGAAAGCGGTTGGCCTGCAGAGCGCTGAAGAGATAGTCGATGCTCGTCTTGTCCTGCCGCTCGCCGGTACCGTAGCTGCGCACGCAGCGCGCCGCCTGCAGCACGCCCGCGATGTCCAGCAGCTCGCGCGTGTTGAGCGCGCCGCCCATGTCCGCGCGCTGCAGCGCCGCGCGCACGTCCTTTACGCCGGAAAACGACGGACTGCCTTTAACGACCATCAGGGATGCGGCAGCGCTCGTCTCGCCGAGGCGGGTCGCCACCACGGCGCGGTCGCCGCTCGGACGCAGAGCCATTGCCTGTGCGCGAGCCGTCTCGCTCACAGCCTGCGCCGCCAGCAGCGCCAGCACAGCCGGCAGCTCCAGCGTCTGCAGGGATTTTTCATAGGAATCCATAGGATGTCTCCTTTGCGGGGGAAAAATTCAAGATCAGATGCGCGCGACGCCGCTCTCGCGCGCGGCCTGCGCGACCGCCGCGGCCACGGCCGGGCCGACGCGCGGGTCAAAGGCCTTGGGGATGATGTAGTCGGCGCACAGCTCCTCGGGCGTGATGAGTGACGAGAGCGCGTGCGCAGCGGCGAGCTTCATGGGCTCGTTGATATCGGACGCGCGCACATCGAACGCGCCGCGGAAGATACCCGGGAAGGCCAGCACATTGTTGATCTGGTTCGGATAGTCGCTGCGGCCGGTGCTGACGACGGCCGCGCCTGCGGCCTTGGCCTCGTCGGGGAAGATCTCCGGCGTGGGGTTGGCGCAGGCAAAGACGATGGCGTCGCGGTGCATGGTGCGCACCATGTCGCCGGTCAGCAAGCCGGGCTGTGACACGCCGATGAACACGTCCGCATCGCGGACGACGTCGGCCAGCGTGCCGGCCTGACGGCGGAGGTTCGTGACCTCGGCCATCTCGGTTTTGATCCAGTTCATGTTCTCCGGCCGGCCGGCGTAGATCGCGCCGACCCGGTCGCAGAGCGTCACGTCGCGCGCGCCGGCGCGCAGCAGGAGCTTGCTGATGGAAATGGCGGCCGCGCCGGCGCCGGACATCACGATTTTCACGTCCTCGAGGCGCTTGCCGACCACGCGCAGCGCGTTCGTGAGGCCCGCGAGCGTGATGATGGCCGTGCCGTGCTGGTCGTCGTGAAAGACCGGAATGTCGCACAGCTCTTTCAGCTTGCGCTCGATCTCAAAGCAGCGCGGCGCGGAAATGTCCTCCAGATTGATGCCGCCGAAGCTGCCGGAGAGCAGGTACACCGTGTGCACGAACTCGTCCACATCCTTCGTGCGGATGCACAGCGGAAAAGCGTCCACGTCCGCAAATGCCTTGAACAGCACGCACTTGCCCTCCATGACGGGCATGCCCGCCTCGGGCCCGATGTCACCGAGGCCGAGCACGGCCGAGCCGTCCGTGATGACGGCGCAGAGATTGTGCCGGCGCGTGAGCGTGTAGCTCTTATCGGGGTCGCGCTGGATCTCCAGACACGGCTGGGCCACGCCGGGCGTATACGCGAGCGACAGGTCGTCCTTTGTGGAGACCGGCACGCGGGTGTTGACTTCGATCTTGCCGCCCCACTGCTCGTGCAGCCGGAGCGATTCTTTTGCGTAATCCATGGTCAGTCCTCCTGTTTCGGGTGCACCATATCCTCGGGGCGCACCCAGGCGTCAAACTCCTCAGCCGTGAGCAGACCGAGCTCCACCGCCGCAGCCTTGAGCGTCTGCCCGGTGGCGTGGGCGTGCTTTGCGATTTTTGCGGCGTTTTCATAGCCGATGTGCGGGTTGAGTGCCGTGACGAGCATGAGCGATGCGTCCAGATGCGCCTGAATGACGTCGTAATTCGGCCGGATGCCGCGCACGCAGTTGGCCTCGAACGAATCCATGGCGTCGGCAAGCAGACGCGCCGACTGCAGAAAGTTATAGATCGTCACCGGCAGGAACACATTGAGCTGGAAGTTGCCCTGCGACGCCGCGATGCCGATAGCCGTATCGTTGCCCATGACCTGCACGGCCACCATCGTGACGGCCTCGCACTGCGTGGGATTGACCTTGCCGGGCATGATGGAAGAGCCGGGCTCGTTGGCCGGGATGATCAGCTCGCCGATGCCGCAGCGCGGGCCGGAAGCGAGCCAGCGCACATCGTTTGCGATCTTCATGAGGTCGGCCGCCAGCGCCTTGAGCGCGCCGTGCGCGAACACCATCTGGTCCTTGCTTGTGAGCGCGTGGAACTTGTTCGGTGCCGACAGGAAGGCGTATCCCAGCAGCTCAGAGATCTCCTCCGCCGCCAGGTCGCCGAACGCCGCCGGGGCGTTGAGCCCAGTGCCGACGGCCGTGCCGCCGAGGGCCAGCTCGCTCAGCGCGCGGCAGGCCTGCACGATCATATCGCGGTCGTGGCCGAGCATGGCGCTCCAGCCGCTGATCTCCTGCCCGAGCGTGAGCGGCACGGCGTCCTGCAGATGCGTGCGGCCGATCTTGACCACATCTCGGTACTCCGTGCTCAGGCGGTCAAGCGTTGCCGTCAGGCGGCCGACAGCCGGCAGGACCTGCTCCTCAAGTGCGACGCGCGCGGCCACGTGCATGGCCGTCGGGAACGTGTCGTTCGAGCTCTGCGAGCAGTTGACATGGTCGTTCGGGTGCACGAGCGTCTCGCCCAGCAGCTCATTGGCGCGGTGGGCAATGACCTCGTTGACATTCATATTCGTCTGCGTGCCGCTGCCGGTCTGCCAGACGGCGAGCGGGAAGTTGCCGTCGAGCGAGCCGTCAAGGATCTCGTGGCAGGCGGTCTCGATGGCACCGGCGCGGCGGGCGTCGAGCACGCCGAGCTGCGCATTGGCACGCGCCGCCGCGAGCTTCACGACCGCGAACGCGCGGATGACCTCCGGCGGGATCTTCTCGGTGCCGATGCGGAAATTTTCAAAGCTGCGCTGCGTCTGCGCGCCCCAGTAACGGTCGGCAGGCACACGCACCTCGCCCATCGTATCATGCTCCAGACGGTATTCCATCCTGTAACCTCTTTTCGCAAAAATCTCAGATGCCGCTATTATACGCCCATCTGCCCGCGCACCGCAACCCCGGAAACGCGCAAAAACAGCGCCGTCCGATTGGATGGCGCTGTTTTTTATCAGCCCGCGCGGCGCAGCACCCAGAGACTCTGGATCTGCCCGGCAAGGGTGTCATAGTCCCAGCTCTTGCCTGAATTTGTGGTACTGTTTGGATCGTTGAGCGTGATCTTGTCGCCGTCGTGCCCGGTCAGGACGAGAAAGTGCCCGTCGGTCGTGAAGTCGCCCGGGCCGACGACCACGATGATCGGATTGCCGACGTCGAGATTGCGGTAGATACGGTCCTTGTCCAGCGGGATCTGCGTCACATCGAGGCCGAGCATCCGCCCACCCTCGGAGATGAGCGCCCACTTGCTGCCGCTGCCGGGCACGTTGAACTGGTGCTGCTCGGCAAACCGGCACATCCAAAGCGGGTCTTTCGTCGTGTCACCGGTGAGGTAGATCGTGACCATGGACAGGCACGTCGGTCCGCAGCCGGCAAGACCGATGATGCTCTCGTTATATTCCCGGTAGCCCCAGCGCTCATCCCACTGCAGCAGCAGCGGCACGGTCTCCGAACCCGCAAGACCACTGAGGTCGATCGTCGGGGTGAGGTCTTTCTTCTTCGGGTAGTCGCGCACAAAATCGCGTACGTCCGGGTTGCGGGCGTAGAGCTGCACGAGCGCCTCCGGATAAGCGTCAAGCGAGACGTCGTTTTTCTCGGCATAGGTATCCAGCTCGCGCTGCGCGCGCTCGGTCGTGGTCCTGCCGCTCGTGAGCAGGCCGCGCGCGAACACGCCGAACACGATCAGCGCCAGCAGCACCACAATGACCAGCAGCCGGCGGCGGCCGCGTTTTCTTGTCTTTCGAGACATGGCGGGTCTCCTTTCCCGTAGGGGATGCTCCTAATTATACACGGTTTGCGGGCCGGAAATCCTGAAAAATTTCTGAATTCTTGCAAAAAAGCAAAACAGCCGGACGCGTTCAGCGTCCGGCCGGGGTGATGGCAAGGATTCAGTTGGCCTCCGTCTGGCGGAACACATCGGTAAATGCCTGATATGCACCGTTGTTGCTCATGGGCGTGAGATACATGAGGCCGTTTTCGAGCGTGCAGCGGAACATCTGCACCGTGCCGTTGTCGAGCGCCAGCGTCAGGTTGTCGCCGTTGAGCGCAAACTCAAAGGCCTGCGCCGCGCCGTCAGCGTCCGTATAAGTGCCCGTGCCGTCGGCACGGAACACCAGCTCGCGGATCGTGCCGGGTTCCTTAATGTCCGTGGCCGTTTTCGCGCCGGTATCCGCATCGGGCAGGATCTGGCTGAGACTGCTGTCATCCGACTTTTTGTCGGCATCCGTGCGCTCAAAGGCCCACGTGCCGGCCAGGATCTTATTGACCTCGCTGTCACCGGTCTGAATGCCGGACTTGACATCCGTCGTGGCCGTCGGTGTTGCCTCCGGGGCGGGCGTTGCCTGCGCTTCCACGCCGCGGCCGGTGCAGCCGGCGATCAGCAGCGTGCAGAACAGAAAAATTGCAGTAGTGAGAAGCTGAAAACGTTTCATCAGAACAGTCTCCTTTCCGGTGTGCTCGCGGAGCCGACCTTGACCGGCACCGCAGCAGTATCGGGCTGCCGCTCGACGACCACAAACATGGCCACCATGAGCAGCGCGTTCGGCATCGGGCAGAACATGCCCGGGTTCGTCATGGAAATGAGCAGCATGGCAAAGTAGGATAGCGCGAAGGCCATCGTCGTGCGGCTGCGCTTGCGCCAGAGCAGGCGCACGCGGTCATAAAACAGCCAGCCGTAGCCGACCACGCCGACAAGGCCCATACTGCCGAGTATCTGCGCAATGAGGTTATGGTACCAGACGATACTGCCCTCCACGCCGAGGAAGATCGGCGCATTGTGCATCGAACCGAGACCGCAGCCAAAGAGCGGATTCTTCACGAAATCCAGCAGACCCTGAATGAAAAACGTGTACCGGCTGTCATCCGGGGAGATGAGCGCGCCGTCGACCATGCGCGAGGCAAACAGCCGCGGCACGAGCGCGATCAGCAGCGCGACCGCCGGAATCAGGCTGATGAGCCCGACGCGGCGATAGAACGCGCGGCGCTCGGGATTGCAGTAATACACATAGGCCAGGCACAGCAGCAGCATCGCCGTGCCGAAGATCAGGCCGCTGCGTGAGCCGGTCATGAGCAGCATGAAGTACAAAAACGCGACCGACAGGAAGTGCCGCCGGTCATGCGCGGCAAAGTACGCCGCGGCAGGCAGCGCGATGAGCAGCATCGTGGCGCTGAAGTTGCGGTACTTGAAGTAGAGCGTGGCAAAGTCCTGCAGGAACTCCTGAAGGTTGCGCACATAAAACAGCGCCACCACGAAGCCCGTAAACAGGCCACCGGCATAGAGGATCTGCAGCATGCGCTCGGCGACGTCATAATCGCGCGCACGATCCGCCTCGCTGCGGCACAGCAGATAGGCCAGCAGCATCACGACGCCAAGGCCAAGGGAATAGTACAGCGCAGTGGGTGAGAAATACTCCTCGCGGGAGATGAAGCCGAGACCGCCGAGCAGCGTCGCGACCGACACGGCCACCATGCCGTGCAGGCAGCCGCCGTTGCGCGGTGCACGGGCGTAGGCCCCGATGTGCACGAGCAGCGCCGCCGCGGCCAGCAGACCGATCCACCAGAAGCGCAGCAGGCTGTAGAGCTCGTCATAAAACTCCGTGCCCACCATGGCCAGCAGCACAACCGGGAACAGGATACTCAGCAGATCGTCGCAAAACAGCAGCAGGAAGATCAGCGTGGACATGACGAGAACGCCGCCCACGACCGGCAGTCCGGCCGCCATGAACACCGCGAGCATCAGAAAGCAGACCGGGAAGTACAGCTTGCTGTGCCAGAAGCGGTCTGCCACGCTCTGACAGGCGGAAACGAGTGCCGACGCGCCGCCGATGCGCTCATCCAGGAACGCGCACACACGGTCGAACATCCGCGCGAAACGATGGCCGCGCCCCGTCTGCTCCGTATTCGATTGGACAAGTTTATCAAAAGCATTCATAAGCATCAAAAATCGTCCGGAAAGCTCCGCCGGGTCCGCCCGGCGCGGGAAGAAAATGATCGTGTAACCGGCTGATACCAGCCTAAATCTTCCCATCTTTCAATCGCGGATGCATTATAGCGCGCCGTCTCCAGGAAGTCAATACTTAAAATAGATTTAACATTTCTGAAATTTTTTCGCGTGCATTTTTGATGTATATTACTATATATTCTCTGCGCATTTTGTCGTATTTGCACAGCAAAGCCGCAGCTTTCCAAAAACTGCGGCTTCTAACATATCGAATATTTTAAAAATACAGGCCATTAAAATGTTACAGAAAAATGACAAGACTGGCTCATGTCTGCGGAAAATGTCCGGTTTTGCGCAGTGCGCGCACGAGATACATGGCAGCCGCGCCGGTGAACGCCCCGGTGATGACGCTTGCCGCGACGAGCGCGGGTGCATACACCAGAATGGACGGCGTGCCCGTGACCCAGACGGCGACCAGCAGCTGCCCGGCATTGTGCCCGAAGGCTGCCAGCACGCTCACGACCCAGAGCAGCCGCTCCGGAAAGTGGCGGATGGTCAGGCACATGATAAGATAGGCAAACACGCCGCCCGCGATGCTGAAGAGCATCGCCGACACGCCGCCGGTAAAAACGCTGCCGAGCACAATGCGCACGAGCAGGATCTCCCCTGCCTGCCGCCGGCCGAGCAGGGCCATGGCGATGAGCGTGACGATATTGGCAAGGCCGAGCTTCACGCCCGGGATCGGCACAATGGGCGGGATCTGCGCCTCGGCAACGAAGATCGTCAGCGCGATGGCGGTGAACATGGCCAGAACGGCCAGACGCTTCGTCCCCTTCATGGCGTCCCCTCGATCTGCACCGTCAGGTGGTGCGGCACGCAGACGATCGGGATGGCGGATGTGGTGATCTTCCCCTGCTGGACGCACAGGAGATCCGGGCAGTCGGCATATGTGACAGACACGCCGTCAGGCTCGACGTGCACGGTGTTCATGCCCCAGTCGGTCTGCACCTCTATATCATATGGTATGGTCACGGCGCGCAGGTCGATGCGCTGATACACTTCGCCGTCGACCCGGATGACGGCCGTCTGCCCCGTCTGCCCGTGGCCGCGCAGCAGCAAAAATGCGCCGCCGCCCAAAATCGCGAGCGCGGCGAACAAAAGGACCCAAAATTTCGTCTGTTTCATCATACGTTCATTTTAGGATGCCCGGCAGTGGTTGTCAATGGATTTTTGCCGTGGTATAATGGCTTGATTTTTATCGCTTTATTATAAATGTACCGCTCCCCGCGCGGGAGCCTTGGAAAGGAGGCGGACGCCGTGTCTGCCGTAACTGCCTATGCCGCGCAGGCCGCGCACTTCATTCTGCCGGTCATCGCGCTCATTGTGCTCATCCGCTGCATCGCATCCATGTTCTACGGCCGTGCCGAGCCGGAGACGTGGGGCCATCTCGTCACGCCGGACGGCAAGGTCTATCCCCTGCTGCACTGGGAGTGCCTGATCGGCCGCGCCCGCAGCGCGGACATCACGCTGCCCTATGCCGACGTGGCCAACGTCCACGCCGTGCTCATGCGCAACGACGCCGGCGAGTGGACCGTCAGTGATCTGAGCCGCAGCGGCGGCGTGTACCTCAACGGCGAACAGATCACGGAGCCGACGCAGGTGTTCAGCGGCGACATTCTCCGCTGCTCGACGCATATGCTCAAGTTCGCCGACATGAGCGAGGAGCGCCGCGCCGTGCAGGAGCAGCGCCGCACGATCGCCGGGCGGAAGGTCTCCGCCGGCGGCACGCTGTTTTTCCTGACGGTGTTTCAGCTGCTGCTGGCGCTGGAGTTCGTGTCCTCGGCCGACAGCGCGCATCTGCTGGGCATTCTGATGTCGTTTGCAGCCCTCGCGCTCACGCAGTGGTTCTGCTACGTGCTCATGCGCACGATGGACCGCTCGGGCTTCGAGGTCGAGACGATCGCGTTTTTCCTCTGCACGCTCGGGCTCGAGATCTGCGCGACAAGCACGCCGGACGATCTGACCAAGGAGATCATCCTCATCATCGTGGGCATCGCGCTGTTTTTCCTGCTCGGCTGGTGGCTGCGCGACCTGAGCCATGTCAAGGCGCTGCGCTGGCCGGCGGCCATCATCTCGCTGGCGCTGCTGGCGCTGAACCTGTTTGCCGCGCGCGAGGTGTTCGGCGCGAAAAACTGGCTGACGATCGCGGGCTTCTCCCTGCAGCCGTCAGAGCTCATCAAGGTCGCGTTCATCTACGTCGGCGCGACGTCGCTCAACCGGATGTTCCGCAGCAAGAGCATCCTGCTCTTCATCGCCTTTTCCGCCATCTGCGTGGGCGGGCTCGCCCTGATGGGCGACTTCGGCTCCGCGCTCATCTTCTTTGCGACCTTCCTCGTCATTGCCTTCATGCGCTCGGGCAGCATCGCGACCGTGCTGCTGGCCGTGACGTCCGCCGCCATGGCTGGCACACTGGTGCTGAGCATCAAGCCGCACGTGGCGCAGCGCTTCGCCACCTGGGGCCATGTGTGGGAGGACGTCTCCGGCGCGGGCTACCAGCAGACGCGCGCGCTGAGCGCGGCCGCCTCCGGCGGCCTGTTCGGCCAGGGCGCGGGCTGCGGCTGGCTGAAAAACATTTTTGCCGCCAACACCGACATGGTGTTCGGCATGCTGTGCGAGGAGCTCGGCCTGATCGTGGCGCTGTGCGCGATGCTGGCCATCATCGCGCTGGCCATCTTCACCGTCAAAAACGCGGCTCAGGGCCGCTCGTCGTACTACGTCATCGCCGGCTGCGCCACCGTGACGCTCATGCTCGTGCAGATGTCGCTCAACGTGTTCGGTGTGCTCGATATTCTGCCGTTCACGGGCGTGACGTTCCCGTTCGTGTCCAAGGGCGGATCGAGTATGCTCTCGTGCTGGATGCTGCTGGCCTACATCAAGGCGGCCGACACCCGGCGCGGCGCGAGCTTCGTGGTGCGGCTGCCATCGCGTAAAAACAAGGAGGCGCAGGCATGAACAAAGTCAAACGCCGCGCCATGAGCGCGCTGCTCGTCGCCGTGCTGGTGCTCGGCGGCATCGGCGTGTACATCGTGCGCTACATCGAACACGGTGCCGAGTGGGCGACCTTCGCCGCCAACAGCAGTGTCTACACCAGCGGCGTGCTCAGCACCGGCACGCTCACCGACCGCAGCGGCGTCGTGCTCGCGACGGCCAACGGCGGCTCGCGCAGCTATGCCGACGACGCCGCCGTGCGCACGGCCTGCTATCAGGCCGTCGGCGACTACACCGGCAACGTCGGCACCGGCGCGCTCAAGGCATTTTCCAAGCAGCTCTCGGGCTACAATCCCATCACCGGCACCTACGCGACCGACGGGCACACCGTCGCGCTCACGCTCGATTCGAGCCTGTGCGTGACCGCCTATGAAGCGCTCGCCGGGCGCAAGGGCGCCGTGCTCGTGAGCAACTACAAGACCGGCGAGATCCTGTGCATGGTCTCCGGCCCGAGCATCGACCCCAACAGTGACGGCGACGTGCCGGACGGCGCATACATCAACCGCTGCATCAACGGCTCGTTCACGCCGGGCTCCATCTTCAAGCTCATCACCTCCGCCGCCGCGATCGAGAACATCAAGGACATCGACAGCCGCCGCTTCTCCTGCGCGGGCAGTCTGGACGTCAACGGCGTGAGCGTCAAGTGCACGGGCGTACACGGCAGCCAGACGTTTGAGGACGCACTGGCCAACTCCTGCAACTGCGCATTCGCGCAGATCTCACTCGAGCTCGGAGCCGACACCATCGAGAGCTACGCCAAGAAGTTCGGCTTCCTCGATTCCCAGTCGCTGAGCGGCATCCCGACGCTCGCCGGCAGCTTCACGAAGGGCGCGTCCGGCAGCGCGAACCTCGCCTGGTCGGGCATCGGCCAGTACGAGGACCTCATCTGCCCGTACTCCATGCTGCGCTACGTCTCGGCCATCGCCAACGGCGGCAGCGTCGTGGAGCCGTCGCTGCTGCTCGATACGCCCAGCGGCTCGACCACGAACCTGCTGAGCGGCACGACCGCCAACAAGCTGCGCGACATGATGAACTACAACGTCTCGGCCCACTACGGCACGAACCGCTTCCCGGGCCTGAATCTCTGCGCCAAGACCGGCACCGCCGAGGTGGGCGACGGCACGTCGCACGCCTGGTTCACGGGCTTCCTGCTCGACGATGCGCACCCGTACGCCTTCGTCGTGCTGGTGGAAAACGCCGGCGGCGGTCTGACGAATGCGGGCGCCGTGGCCAACACCGTGCTGCAGGCGGCCGTGAACAAGTAATTTAGGAGTCACACATGATCGATCTATCCGTCCGCGGGCTCGTCAAGGGCTTTGAGCAGGGCAACGACATATTAAAAGGTATCACATTCGACGTCAACGCCGGCGAGCGCGTGGGCATCCTCGGGCGCAACGGCTGCGGCAAGACGACGTTTTTCCGCATCCTCTCGGGCGAACTGCAGCCGGATGCCGGCACCGTGTCCATCGCCTCCGGGCGGCGGCTGGGGCTGATCTCGCAGATCCCGGTCTACCCCGACGGCTGGACAACGGAGGACGTGCTGCGCGAGGCGCACCGGCAGCTCTACGACATGGAAGCGCGCATGAACGAGCTCACCGCGCGCATGGCGACGGACGACTCCCCCGCCCTGCTCGCGGAGTACGACCGGCTGTCGGAAAACTTCCGCCGCCTCGGCGGGTACGACATGGAGCACGAGCGCAACCGCGTGGCCAACGGCCTGGACATTCCGGCCGCGATGCGCGCGCAGCCGTTTGACAGTCTCTCCGGCGGAGAGAAAACGCGCGTGAACCTCGCGCGGCTCATCCTCGAGGACACGGACATTCTCCTGCTCGACGAACCGACCAACCACCTCGACCTGCGCGCGACAGAGTGGCTGGAGGCATATCTGCTGCATTTTCGCGGCACGGTGCTCGTCATCAGCCACGACCGGTATTTCCTCGACCGCGTCGTGCAGCGCTCGATCGACTTCACGTCTGGGCAGGCGGAGTTTTACAGCGGAAACTACAGCTTTTACGTCGTTGAGCGGCAGCGCCGCTTTGACGAGCAGCTCAAAAAATACGAAAAGGATCAGGCCAAGCTCCAGCAGCTCACGGAGGCGGCGGCAAAGCTGCACCTCTGGGCCTTCATGGGCAACGACAAACTGCACAAGCGCGCGTTTTCCATCGAAAAGCGCATGGAAAAGCTCGAAACGACCGAGCGGCCGACCGAGGCGCGCAAGCTCAACGTGCACTTCACGGCGCAGGAATTTCGCGGTGACGACGTGCTGACCATGTCGGGTCTGAGCAAGCACTACGGCGAGCGGACGCTCTTTCACGACCTCGACCTGACCGTGACCGGCGGCGAGCGCATCGCCCTCATCGGCGACAACGGCGCCGGCAAGACGACATTTCTGAAGCTCGTCATGAACGAGGAGACGCCGGATACCGGCTGGGTGCAGCGCGGGCCCTCCGTGCGCACGGCGTACCTGCCGCAGATCGTCCGCTTCGCCGTGCCGGAGCGCTCCATGCTCGACACGATGCTCTATGAGTGCAAGTGCACGCCGCAGGAGGCACGCGACCAGCTCGGCGCCTACGGATTTTGCGGCGAGGACGTGCTCAAGCCCGTGTCGGCGCTTTCGGGCGGCGAGCTGTCCCGGCTGCGGCTGTGCATGCTCATGCGCCGGGAGATCAACTTCCTCATCCTCGACGAGCCGACGAACCACCTCGACATTGCCAGCCGCGAGTGGATCGAGGACGCACTGAGCGACTATACGCAGGCACTGCTGTTCGTGTCGCACGACCGGTACTTCATCGAGAAATTTGCCACCCGCATCTGGCTGCTCGAAAACGGCACGATCACGGACTACCGCGGGACCTATGAGCAATTCCGTGAATACCGCGCGCGCCAGACCGCCCTGCAGCAGACGGCCAAGGCCGTCGAGCGCAAAAAGGAGCCGAAGCCGAAGCCGAAACGCGCCCCGAACACCGCGCGCCAACGCGAGCGCACGGAGCGCGAAATCGAAAAGCTGGAGGGGCAGCTCGCGGCGCTCGACGCCGAGAGCGAGGCCAACGCAACAGACTATCAGAAGCTCATGGAGCTCGACGCGCAGAAGCAGGCGCTCAATGCGCAGCTCGAGGCGCTCTACGAGGCGTGGGAGGCGCTGTGCGAATGAAACACAAAGCATCCTGGATCCTCGCCATCGTGCTCGTCATCGCGGGCTGCGTGCTGCGCTTTGCGATGCCGGGGCACGACTTTCTGGGCTACACGCTCTGGGGCGCCGCCGTGCTGGTGTTTCTCTTCCCGCGGCTGCACCGCGTGGGGCGCATCGTGCTGAGCGTGCTCGTGTGCGCGGGGCTGATCGTGTTCGCGGTCTTTGAGATCCCCGTCGTGCGCGACGCGCGCACGGACACGGGCGCGCACCCGAACGCGATTATCGTGCTCGGCGCGGGCGTCAACGGCAGCACACCGTCGCTGTCGATGTGCAACCGGCTCGACGCTGCGCTGGACTATCTGGGCGCGAACCCGGACGCGCTGGCCGTCGTCTCCGGCGGTCAGGGCGAGGGTGAGGACATCACGGAAGCCGAGGCCATGGCCGACTATCTGACGGCGCACGGCATCGACAGCGCGCGCATCGTGCAGGAGGATCGGTCGCGCACCACACGCGAGAATCTGGAAAATTCGTTCGCCATCCTCCGCGCGCGGGGGTACGACCCGGCGGACGGTGTCGGCATCGTGACGAGCGAATACCACCTCTGCCGCGCCAAGCGCATGGCGCGGGCACTGGGGGCAGAGCCCGTCGGCATCGCCGCCGAGACCACCCTGCCGTCCATGCGCATCAATTACTTCATCCGGGAGGCCTTTGCCGCCGCGTACATGCAGCTGGCCGGCACCCTGTACTGAGAGGAGCCCTATGGAAAAAGTCAACGTATACGACTGGGACAAGACCATCTTCCCTGTGGACAGCACGGTGGCATTCGTGCGCTGGTGCCTGCGGCGGCACCCCGGCGTAATCTGGCCGCTGCTGGGCGCGCTCGTCCTGCTGCCGGTCTACCTGCTCGGCAAGGTGAGCAAGACCGCCTTCAAGGAGCGGATGTATGGCTTTCTGCGCCGCGTGCCCGATGTAGACGCAGAGCTGGAGGCGTTCTGGGCGAAAAATTTCGACCGCGTGAACCCGTGGTACCTCGCACAGCAGCGCCCGGACGACATCATCATCTCCGCATCGCCGGAGTTTCTCGTGCGCATCCCGGCGCAGAAGCTGGGTGTGCGGCTGCTGGCCTCGCGCGTGGATAAGCACACCGGAAAGACCGATGGGGAAAACTGCCACGGCGCGGAAAAGGTCCGCCGTCTGCGCGAAGCCTATCCCGGCACAGAAATCGCAGAATTTTACTCCGACTCCCGCAGCGACAGCCCGCTCGCGGAGCTGGCCGAGCACGCCTACCTCGTGCACGGGCAGGAACGCACGCCCTGGTGAGGGCAGACAGAAGAAAGGAGAACGCCTATGTATTCCGCATCCGACTACCGCAGCATGGCGCGCCGCGCGCTGAAAAACTACTGGTGGCTCGCCGTGGGCGTGACGCTGCTGGCGAGCATCCTCGGCGTGACGAGCAGCGGCTTCACCCCATCATTCAGCCTCACGGTCAACGGGAACGACCTGACGCAGTATTATCCTGAGGCCCTGCGCCACGCGCTGCGCATATTTCTCCCCGTATCCGGGATCATCTCGCTGGCACAGTTCGTCATCGGCGGCAGCGTCTCCATCGGCCACAACCGCTTCTGCCTGAAGCTGGTCGACGGCGAGGAAGCCCGGTTCGAGGACCTGTTTTCCGGCTTTGACATCTTCGGCAACGCCTTCGTGCTCAACCTGCTCATCACGCTTAAGGTCATCGCATGGTCGCTGCTGTTTGTCATCCCCGGCATCGTCGCCGCCTACCGCTACTCCATGGCGACGTACATCATGGCCGAAAATCCGAACATGCAGGCCACGGAGGCCATTGAGCGCTCCAAGGCGCTCATGGACGGGCGAAAGGGCGACCTGTTCTGCCTCGACCTGAGCTTCATCGGCTGGGCACTGCTGGCCATGCTGACTGCCGGCATCGGCAATCTCTGGCTCGCGCCGTATATGACCGTGTCGCGCGCCGCGTTCTACCGCAGTCTACCGCGCAGCATGGGCGGCCAGACCCCCAACGGCTGGCAGCCGAACCCCGGCCCGCAGCCGGGCGGTGACTGGTACAGCCAGAACTGAACACGAGTGCAAAAGCGGCCCCGCAGCGGAACTACATTCCCGCCGCGGGGCTGTTTCTTATACAAGGATTGACAATTTCCCTGTTTCCGGTTACACTTGAACCATAGATCTGTTTCGGACAACATCTTTGGGAAGGGAGAAAACACGATATGTGGAGAAAACTAAGCTGCCTGCTTCTGTGCATTGCCATGCTGGCAGGACTCGCCGGGTGCGGCAAAGCCGCCTCCGACACCGGAAAATCCGAGGGAAAAACCGTGGACAAAGTGACAAGCACCGACAACGCAGCGGCCGCCGACACGGCGGCGCAGAACAAGGCATACGGCGCCGCGCTGTGGGACATTTACCTGTACGGCATCCTCCCGGACAACTCCAAGCTGGACTATAGCAGCACACAGCAGGCGGAAGAAAACACATTTGCCATCTATGACGTAGATCACGACGGCCGCGAGGAGCTGATCGTTCAGTGGAGCGCGCACGCTGCGATGGCCAGCCAGATGTGCCTCATTTACGGCTACGACAACGGAAAGCTCCATGAAGAGCTGTCCGAATTTGTTGACACGCGCTTTTACAGCAACGGCGCCGTGGAAGCAAGCTGGTCGCACAATCAGGGCCTGGGCGGCCGCATCTGGCCGTACAACGTCTACACCTATGACGCCAAGACCGACAGCTACCGTCACTTCGGCGCCGTGGACGGCTGGGACAAGAGTTATATGAGCACATATTACGGCGGCGGTGAACCCTTCCCCGACGATCTGGATCAGGACGGGGACGGTCTCATCTACTTCCTCTACTCCGGCGAAGAGATCCCCACCTTCGGCGACGAGGCCAACGCGCAGAGAGTGGACGGACGGGAATACGAAGCCTGGCGGCAGTCGTACCTCAACGGTGCAACGGAGATCACCCTGCCCACGAAGTACATCACGCCGGACAACATCACGCCCCTCGGCTGCCCGATGCCCTGAAGCGCGCCGGTATACCACGGACTTCCATAAGCGAACCCCCTCCGCAGGTCGTATTCCTGCGGAGGGGGTGTTTTTTTCGGCCGTCAGACAAAATAGCCCGCATCCTCCCGCACCGGGCAGGACGCGAAAAGCTGGCGCACCGCGCTCTCATACTCTGCAAGGTCCTGCGCCTTGCGGATACGGCGCAGCGGCCGCTCGGCATCCGCAAAGCTGCAGCCGAGATAGCGCCACGCCTCCTTCATGCGAAACAGCAGCGCGCGCCGGTCGGGGATGCGCGCGCGCGTGGCGGCGTAAAGCCGGTCGTGAAATGCCTGAAACTGTGCCGTCGTCGGCACGGCGCCGGTGCGCAACTGGCCGATGAGGCCGGGATTGGCAGCCAGCCCGCGGCCGAGCATGACGCGCTCCACGGTCGGAAACCGCGCCTGAAACGCGCGCACGGCCGGGGCGTCAAACAGGTCGCCGTTGTAGCACACGGGAGCGCGGCTGTGCGCGAGCGCGTAGGCGAACATGTCAAGATCCGGGTGCCCGTGGTACTGGTCGGCCTGCACGCGCGGGTGCACGATCAGCTCGCAGATCGGGTAGTCGTTATACAACTCCAGCAGCGCGGGAAACGTCTCCGCTGTCGCCTTGCCGAGCCGCGTCTTGACCGACACCGGCAGCGGGCAGGCTGCAAACACGGCGTCGAAAAACCGCCGCAGCAGATCCGGCTCCGTGAGCAGGCCCGCGCCCTTTTTCTTCGCCGTGACGGTGTTCGACGGGCAGCCGAGGTTAAAATTCACCTCGTCGTAGCCCATGTCGGCGAGCCGCCCCGCCATCCAGAGAAAATCTTCCGCGCAGTGGCCCATGAGCTGCGGCACGACGTGGATGCCCGCGTTGTGCGCGGGCTCGATCTCGCGCAGCTCGCGCGGGGAAAACGTGCGGTTTGCCGTCGGCGAGAGAAAGGGCGTATAGTAGCTGTCCGCCGCGGGGAACGTCTGCCGCTGCGCCTGCCGGAACAGGTCACCGGTCACGCCCTCCATCGGCGCGCAGAGATACTGCATGGTCATCACCTCATTATCCGGCCCATGATAGCGGAAAATCCACCCCGCGTCAAGCTTTACAAACCCGCCGCCGTCAGGTATGATAAAAGGTACACGCATCCGAAGGAGGGGTTTCATGGAATATCGAAGCGATCTGGAGATCGCCCAGAGCTGCACGATGCAGCCGATCTGTGACATTGCACGCACCGTCGGCATCGACGATGCTGATATAGAGCCGTATGGCCGCTATAAGGCGAAGGTGGCGCTGTCCGTGCTCGGGCAGCCGCCGCGCGGAAAGGGAAAGCTGATCCTCGTCACGGCCATCACGCCCACGCCCGCCGGCGAGGGAAAGACGACCACGACCATCGGCCTGGCCGACGCGCTGCGCCGCATCGGGAAGGACGCGGCCGTCGCGCTGCGCGAGCCGTCGCTCGGCCCGGTATTCGGACGCAAGGGCGGCGCGACCGGCGGCGGCTATGCGCAGATCGTGCCGATGGAGGACATCGACCTGCACTTCACCGGCGACTTTCACGCCATCGGCGCGGCGAACAACCTGCTCGCCGCCATGCTCGACAACCATATCCAGCAGGGCAACGCCCTCGGCATCGACCCGCGGCGCGTCACGTGGCGGCGCTGCGTGGACATAAACGACCGGCAGCTGCGCTGCATCGTTGACGGGCTCGGCGGCAGGACCAACGGCGTGCCGCGCGAGGACGGATTTGACATCACGGTCGCCAGCGAGATCATGGCCGTGCTCTGCCTGGCCGAGTCCATGGCCGACCTGAAGGCGCGGCTGGGCCGCATCATTGTGGGCTACACGTATGACGGCCGCCCCGTCACGGCGCGCGATCTCAAGGCCGTGGGCGCGATGGCGGCGCTGCTACGTGACGCGCTCAAGCCCAACCTCGTGCAGACGCTCGAGGGCACGCCGGCGTTCGTACACGGCGGGCCGTTTGCCAACATCGCGCACGGGTGCAACAGCGTGCTTGCCACGCGCATGGCCATGCACCGCTGCGACTACGCCGTGACGGAGGCCGGCTTTGGCGCCGATCTCGGTGCGGAGAAGTTTCTGGACATCAAGTGCCGGCTTGCCGGACTGCGGCCGGACGCCGCCGTCGTGGTGGCGACGGTGCGCGCGCTGAAAATGCACGGCGGTCTGGCGCTGAACGAGCTCGGCACAGAGGATCTCGACGCGCTACGCCGCGGCGTGCCGAACCTGCTGCACCATGTGCGCTGCATCCGCGACACGTTCGGTCTGCCGTGCGTCGTGGCCATCAATCGCTTCCCCACCGACACCGACCGCGAGATTGCGCTGCTGACGGAGCTGTGCGGGCAGCTGGGTGTCCGTGTCGTGCTGTCCACCGTCTGGGCCGACGGCGGCCGCGGCGGCGAGGCGCTCGCGCGCGAGGTCGTGCGCCTGTGCGAGAGCGAAAACCACTTCCGCTTTGCCTATGAGCTCGACGCGCCGGTCGAGGAAAAGATCGACGCCGTCGTGCGCCGGGTCTACGGCGGTGCGGGCGCGGAGATCCTGCCCGCCGCGCGCAAACAGCTCCGCGAGCTGGAGGCGCTCGGCTTCGGCGGCCTGCCGGTGTGCATCGCCAAGACGCAGGCGAGCCTGTCGGACGATCCGGCGCTGCTCGGCGCGCCCGAGGGCTTCACCGTGACCGTGCGCAGCGTGACCGTGTCCGCCGGGGCGGGCTTTCTCGTCGCGCTCACGGGCGACGTGCTCACGATGCCCGGCCTGCCAAAAATCCCGGCCGCCGAAAACATCGACGTCGACGACGACGGACGCATCACCGGCCTGTTTTGAGCGTTTGCGCCCGCACGGTTTTCCTGTGCGGGCGTTTTTCTGCGCATCACTAGAAGTTATGTAAACCAAATGGCGCATACCGCGCTCCGCCCGCTCATAGGATAATGGCAGAAAGCCGGAGGTGGTGCAATGTACAAAGTGCGGCAAGCCGTCAGAAAACACCGGAAACTGCTGAGCGTGTGCGCGATGGTGCTGGCCATCGCGCTTATGTTCTGGGCGGTCAACAGCCCCGCGATCGTGGGCGTGAGCGCGGCCAAGCGTGTGCTGCCCATCTACTGCGTGCAGCGCGACGACCGTGTCGTGAGCCTGTCGTTCGACGCAGCCTGGGGCAACGAGGATACGCAGATGCTCATCGACATCCTCAACAAGTACAACGTCCACGCGACGTTCTTCGTCGTGGGCGAATGGGTGGACAAATATCCGGAGTCGGTCAAGGCGCTCGCGGATGCGGGCAACGATGTCATGAACCACTCGTCCACGCACCCGCACATGGCGCAGCTAAGCGCCGAGCAGATCCAGACGGAGGTCAACACCTGCGCCGATAAAATCGAAGCCGTCACCGGTACGCGGCCGACACTGTTTCGCTGCCCCTACGGGGAGTACAACGACACGGTCGTGAGCACCATCAACGGTCTGGGCATGCATGTCATCCAGTGGGACGTGGATTCCCTCGACTGGAAGGGGCTGAGCAGCGACGAGATCACATCGCGCGTGCTCACGCGCGTGCAGCCGGGCAGCATCGTGCTGTTCCACAACGCGGCCGAGCACACGCCGGAGGCGCTGGCCGGCATCATTGAGGCGCTCATCGCCGACGGGTATTCCATCATCCCGATCTCGCAGATGATCCTCCCCGGCGACACGAGCATCGACCCCAACGGCCGCCAGTGTCCGGCGACCGTGGGCGAGGGGTCATGAACAGAAAATGAAAGCGGGGCCTCGCCCCGCTTTCGTTGCATTTTGCGCGCAAAAACGCTATAATGAAGAAAAAATCACCGCCCACGGGACGGTTCAGGAGTAAACATCTATGGAAAATTTCCAGAAAATCGCCGTGCTCATCGACGCCGACAACACGCAGCTGTCCAAGCTGGAGGCCGTGCTGCACGAGGTATCGACCTACGGCCGCATCGTCGTGAAAAAGGCCTACGGCAACTGGCGCAAGGACTCGCTGAAAAACTGGGAGCCGGAGCTCAAGCGCCTCGCCATCCGTGCCGAGCAGCAGTTTGACTATGTCACCGGCAAAAACACGACCGACATCGCCATGGTCATCGGGGCCATGGATCTGCTGCACAATAATATGTACGACGCGCTCGTGCTCGTGTCGAGCGACAGCGACTTCACGCCGCTGGCCATCCGTCTGCGCGAGTCGGGCCTGTATATCATCGGCGCCGGCGTGACGACGACGCCGGAATCATTCAAAAACGCGTGCGACGACTTCATCCTCATCGACTACCTGTCCAAGGCGGATGAGAAGCCCGCCGCAGCCGAGCACGCCGCTGAGCCCGCAGCCAAGAAGCCCGCCCGCAAGACGAAAAAGACCACCCGCAGCACGAAGAAGTCCGCGGCCGAGTCTGCCCCGGCCACCGAACCCGAACCGGAACCGACGCCCGAACCAGAACCGGAGCCGGAGCCGAAAAAGCCAGACATCCGCGAGATCCACAACCTGCTGCACATTGCGTCCGAGAAGTATCAGGACGCCGACGGCTTTGTCAACGTCAGCTCCTCGGGGCTGTATATCAAGCGCGTGAAGCCCGATTTTAACGTGCGCGCCTACGGCTACAGCAAGCTGCCGGAGCTGCTGGCCGCCTTCCCGAACAAGTACCAGATCAAGCGCTATGAGGGCAAGGGCGGCGCGACGATCATCGCCTATAAATGTCTGTAATATCAAGCATTTGAAACTCTGATAAGAACCCGCTCAGATTTCAAAAATCCCCTTGACTTTCGCTTCCGGGCGCGCTAGAATTCCTCTCCTGATGGGGTAGGACACCACCGCAAAGCAAACCTCTTTCTTAGATGCCTCTGCGTCGGCACACCCCTCAAATTTTAAGAAAGAAGGTTTTTCCTATGACTGCTCAAATTCTTGCGGCCGTCATCTTTGTCGGCATGTTTGCGCTCATCATCATGGACAAATTCGAGCGCCAGTATGTCACGCTCGGCAGCGCGGCGCTCGTGCTCGTGGTCGTGTTCGGCATCTGTATGCACAGCTGGGACGCGATCAAAAACGCCCTGAACCTCGGCGCCATCTTCCGCGCCGACTTCTGGTACGGCGCCTCGGAGAGTGCCAGCTCCGGCGTCAACTGGTCGACCATCTTCTTCATCACCGGTATGATGATCATGGTCGAGGGCCTCGGCAAATCCGGCTTCTTCCGTTGGCTGTGCCTGTCGCTGGCAAAGCTCGCGCACTACCATGTGGTGCCGCTGCTGCTGTGTTTCATGGCCATGTCCGCGTTTCTGGCCATGTTCATCGACAGCATCACGGTCGTGCTGTTTCTCGCGACCGTCACGCTGGAGCTGGCGCAGATCCTGTGCTTTGACCCCGTCCCGATGATCCTGTCGGAGGTCTTTTGCGCCAACCTCGGCGGCGCCGCCACCATGTGCGGCGATCCCCCCAACATCATCATCGGCACGGCGCTCGGCTATACCTTCACGGACTTCATTGAAAACACCGGCGTGATCGTCGGCATCTGTTTTGTGTTCGTGCTGGTGTTCTTCTGGCTGTGCTTCCGCAAGCCGCTCAAGGCGAGCGAGGCCGCCCGTCCGGCCGACGCTGTCTGCCCCGCCCCTGCGACCGCCATCGCCAACCGCAAGGCGTTCGTCGCGGATGTGATCGTGTTTCTCATCGCGGTCGCGCTGCTTGTGACACACGCGCAGACCAGGCTGACCGTCGCGTGCATCGGCGTGATCGTCGCAGCGCTGACGCTGCTCGTGACCGTGTGCACCAACGGCAGCACCGGCGTGAAGGAAGTGCTGCGCGGCGTGGACTACAAGACGCTGCTGTTTTTCATCGGCCTGTTCATCTCCGTCGCGGGACTGGAGCAGACCGGCGTGCTCAAGCTCATCGCGCAGTTCATCTCGAGCATCAGCGGCGGCAGCATCAAGGCCGTCATCCTCATCATCCTGCTGCTGTCGGCCGTGTGCAGTGCGCTGATCGACAACATCCCGTTCGCGGCCACCATGGTGCCGGTCATTCAGTCCATCGCGGCGACGCAGGGCATGGATCTGCGCGTGATCGCCTGGGCACTCTCGCTCGGCACCGACCTCGGCGGCAACGCCACGCCCATCGGCGCGTCGGCCAACGTCGTGGCCACGTCCGTGTCGGCCAAGAGCGGCCACCCCATCACCTGGGGCAAATACTGCAAATACTGCGTTCCGGCCACCGTACTGGTCATTGCGGTCTCGCTGGGATGCCTGTTTCTGAGATACCTGTAATTTTACAACAGAAAGGCGGTAACGCATCGTGAAACAAATCATCGTGACCGTCGGCCGTGAACACGGCAGCGGCGGCAAGTACATCGCCGAACAGATCGCCAAACAGCTCGGCATCGCGTTTTACGACAAGGAGCTGCTGCTCACCAGCGTCTTTAATGCCGAGGATGCCGCGCGCTATGACGAAAAGCCCGTGCACCTGCTGTGGTCGCGCCGCATCGGCGAGAACTTCAACGCGCCGGAGGATGCGCTCGCACGCGAGACGTTCGAGCACATTCAGGAGCTTGCCGACAGCGGCGAGTCGTTCGTCGTGCTCGGCCGGTGCTCGGATTATGTGCTGCGCGCCAACCCGAACGCCGTGCACCTGTTCATCGCCGGAAAGCCCGACGTGAAGCGCCGGCGGCTCATGGAGGAAAAATCCCTCACAGCCGATCAGGCGGCGCTGGAAATGCGCCGTGTCGACCGCGACCGCAAAGCCTACCACAACTACTACTGCGACACGAAGTGGGGCGATGCGCGCGGGTATGACCTCGTTGTCAACAGCGGCAAGCTCGGCATCGAGAAGACTGTCGACACGCTCGTGGCCTACGTGCGTGCCTACCAGGCGCAGAACGCATAAACCGCAAAACTCCCCGGATGCATGATCCGGGGAGTTTTGTATTTCAGGCGTCGTGCTTTTGCGGCCAACAGGATGTCAGGATTCCGACCAGGATCAGTACACCGCCGAGCAGACCCGCAAAACCGAAGTGCTCGTGAAAGCACACCGCACCCAACGTTGCCGCAACGAAAGGATTGAGCGCACAAAACAGTGCTGCGTGGTCCGCCGTTGTTCCGCTCTGTGCGACCGGCTGGAGTGTGAAGCCAAAGCCGCTGCACACAAGCGCCAGTGCCAGTACCACCAGCCACTCTGTGCCGCTGCCGGGCAGGTGCGGCATCTCAAAAAGGAAAGACGCCGCCAACGCCAACAGCCCCAAAAACCCCACCTGCACAACACCGGACAGCAGCGGATCTGCCCCGGCGTGCGTGAGCCGGTCGGTCACGAGAATGGCAGCCGAATACAAAAACGCCTCCAAAATGCAATATCCGACGCCCGGTGTGAACGAAAGGCCGTTGCGCAGCGTGAGCAGCGCCACGCCCAGCAGACAAGCCAGCGCGCCGATCAACGCGCGGCGCTCCGGCCAACGGCGGCTGAGCACCGCCTGAACGATCGGCACGATGACAACAGCCGTATTGGTCACGAAGGACACCGTCGAGGTTTCCACCGTTTTGAGCGCCGTGAGCTCCGCCGTCATGACGCAAAAATAGATGCCGCCCATGGCCAGACCGCTCAGCAGTGTGCGGCGGTCGATGTGCAGCAGCCGCCGCCAAAACAACACCGCCAGAAACGCAAACGCCAGCAAAAACCGCACTGCCAGCAGCGTGAATTTGCCCATGTCCTGCAGACCGACCTTTGTAAGCACATACGACGTGCTGCGCGCAATGATGACCGCCGCCAGTAGCAGCTCCGCCTGTGTGCGCGTCATGGTTCGGGTCTTCATCCGTAATTCCTCCCGAAAATGTCTTGACGAAACGATACCATGGTTATATCATTGCGTAAAGAGACAATGTTTCAACGGTTCCTTGCGAATCCCGCAAGGACGGAGGCAGCTTATGGACACGGAAAAATGCCGCGCACTGCTGGCCGTGCTCGAGGCCGGGAGCCTCTCGGCGGCGGCGGAAAAACTGGACTACACTCCCTCCGGCCTGAGCCGGATGATGGCGGCGCTTGAGCAGGAGCTGGGCTTCCCGCTGCTGAGCCGCTCGCACAACGGCGTGCAGCCGACGCGTGCCTGCCGGACGCTGCTGCCGACGCTGCGGGAACTGACGCACTGGAGCGCCCTGCTCGAGGCACAGTCAGCCGAGATCCGCGGCGTCGAGACCGGCACCATCGCCGTCGGCTGCGTGTACGGGGCATACTACGGCTGGCTCAGCCGCTGCATCGCCCGCTTCTGCGAAGTCTACCCCGGCATCGAGGTGCAGGTCCTGCAGGGCAACAGCAGCCAGCTCACGCGCGCCGTGTGCGAGCACACGGCCGACTTTTGCATCACGAGCTTCCGCGAGGGCGACTTTGACTGGATCCCGCTGTACGCCGACCCCATGGTCGCGTGGCTGCCGCCGGAGCATCCGCTGGCCGGGGGCAGGACGTTCCCGCTCGCGGCGTTTGCGACCGAGCCGACCATCGCGACCTATATGCACCAGGACACAGACAACGCGCGCGTGTTCGCCCGCGCGGGCATCACGCCGAATGTCCGCTACACGTCCGTGGACAGCCGCGCCACCTTTGCCATGGTGCAGGCCGGTCTCGGCGTGAGTCTGAACAATCAACTCATCACCCGCGGCTGGGACACGACCGGCATCGTGATCCTCCCGGTCGATCCGCCGCAGTATGCCGAGATCGGCATCGCCGCGCCCGCACCCGAGGAGCTGTCCCCGGCGGCGAAGCGGTTTCTCGCCTTCGCCCGGCAGACACTGCGCACGGATCCCGAGGCCGCGGAACTTGGAAAGGAGCAAGCATGAAAGTATCCGAACTCCCCTACCGGCGCGTGACGCGCGAGGAAATGACCGAAGGGCTGCAGCGCGTGATCGAGCGCGTGCGCGCCGCGCAGCGCGTCGAGGAAATCCTCACCGCGCGGGCAGAATACCTCTCGCTCACGACGGAGTACGCCACGGCGCAGTCGCTGTCATACATGCGCTACACGATCAACACCGTGGACCCGTTTTATCTGACCGAAAAAGACTACTATGACGAAATCGGTCCGGAGGTGGAAAACCTTGCACTGCAATATACCTCCGCCGTGCTCGACAGTCCGTTCCGGCCAGAGCTCGAGACGGCGCTCTCGCCGATCCTGCTGCGCAGCATGGAGCTGCAGCGGCGGAGTATGTCGCCGGAGATCATCGACGACATGGTCGAGGAGAACAAGCTCGTCAGCGAATACGCCCAGCTCATGGCGGGTATGCTCTTCCCCTTCCGGGGCGAGCAGCTGCCGCGGCCGATGCTGATGAAATACGCCCGCAGCGCCGACCGCGCCACGCGCAGGGAATGCTACGAGGCCCTTGGCACGACGCTGGAAGCGCACAGCGCGCAGCTGGACGACATTTTTGACCGGCTCGTGCACGTGCGCGACCGGATGGCCAAAAAGATGGGCTATGAAAACTTCATCGAGCTCGGCTACTGCCGCATGGAGCGGATGTGCTACGACGCGCAGACCGTGCAGACCTTCCGCGAGAACATCGTGCGCGACATCGTGCCGGTCGTGTCCCGGCTGCGGCTGGAAAACGCGAAACGGCTCGGCTTCGACACATTCCGGCTCTACGACAACGAATTTTTCACCCCCGGCGGCGACCCGACGCCCTGCGGCAAGGACGAACTCTTCGCCGCTGCGCAGAAGATGTACGACGCCATGGGCGACGTGCCGGGCGCATTTTTCCGCATGATGTGCGAAAACGAGGCCTTTGACGTCGAGTCCCGCCCGAACAAGTGGGGCGGCGGCTACTGCACGGAGTTTCCCAAGTTCCGTCAGCCGTTCATCCTCGCAAACTTCAACGGCACGTCCGGTGATGTAGACGTCGTGACGCATGAGGCCGGCCACGCGCTCAACGCCTACCTGATCGCGGACAACCGCTTCGCGCTGGAACTCGGCTGCGGCGGCATGGAAACCGCCGAAACGCACTCGATGAGCATGGAGTTTTTCGCCTGGCCGTATCTCGACGCCTTCTTCCCGAAGGCGGGCGATGCGGAGCGCTACCGCTTCCAGCACGCGCTCGATGCGCTCAGCTTCCTGCCCTACGGCACAATGGTGGATGAATTCCAGCACCGCGTCTACGCCGAGCCCGACCTCACCCCGGCCGAGCGCAACGCCGTCTGGCTGGAACTGGAGGCAAAATACCGCCCGTATATCGACCAGAGCGGCATCCCGTATCTGGAGCGCGGCACCCGCTGGCAGTACCAGATGCACATCTATGAGACACCGTTTTACTATATCGATTACTGTCTTGCGCAGACGGCGGCGTTCCAGTTCCTGCTCGCGTCGCAGGACGATTATGACGATGCGTTCGCCCGCTACCTGCACCTGTCGCAGCAGGGCGGCGAAAAGCTCTGGACGGACCTGCTGGCCGAAGCCGGCTTCCGCTCCCCGTTCGAGCCGGGCGCGCTCGCACAGCTGGCAGCGCAGGTGGAGCCGCTCATCCGCAAACACACCGTCTGACAAAGGAGGAAAGCACCATGTATGAACTGACCCAGGTGGCCGGAAACAGCTACTATATCCAGAGCCCGGCCAAGATCGGCCTCGTGCGCCTGAACGACACAGACGTCTGCCTCATCGACAGCGGCAATGACAAGGAGGCCGGGCGCAAGGTGCGCCAGATCCTCGACGCCAACGGCTGGCACCTGACCGCCATCTACAACACGCACTCCAACGCCGACCACATCGGCGGCAACCAGTACCTGCAAAACCAGACCGGCTGCAGGATCTATGCCCCCGGCATCGAGTGTGACTTCACGCGCCACCCGGTGCTCGAGCCGTCGTTTCTCTACGGCGGCTATCCGCCGAAGGAGCTGCAGCACAAATTTCTCATGGCCAAGCCCAGCGACGCGCAGGAGCTGACCCCGGCGTGCCTGCCGGAGGGGTGCGAGCTGCTGCCGCTGCCGGGACACTTTTTCGACATGGTGGGCTTTCGCACGCCGGACGACGTGGTGTATCTGGCCGACTGTCTGTCGAGCCGGGAGACACTCGAAAAGTACCAGATCGGTTTCCTTTACGACGTCGCCGCATACCTGAACACGCTGGAAACAGTCAAAACACTCTCTGCCCGCGCATTCGTGCCCGCACACGCCGCGGCTACGGAGGACATTGCACCGCTCGCGCAGTACAACATCGACAAGGTGCTCGAGATCGCGGACATCATCACAGACCTCTGCCGGGAGCCGCAGACGTTCGAGGCAGTCTTGCAGCAGCTGTTCCGGCGCTTTGACCTCGGGATGAACTTCGAGCAGTACGTGCTCGTCGGCAGCACGGTGCGCTCCTACCTCGCGTGGCTCAAAGACAGCGGAAGGCTCTGCGCCGTCTTTGACGACAACCGCCTGCTCTGGCAGCGGGCATGAAATGCATATCAAAAATCTCCGCATCCGATCGGATGCGGAGATTTTTCATTCCAGAAGGCCGTACTTTTCTTTCACACGCGCGAGCTTGCTGAGCAGGGGCTTATACAGCAGGAGCAGAAACACGGCCGTCGCACCCGCGTGAATGAGGTTGAACACGAACCCCGACGCGCAGGTCGCCAACCACAGCTGCCACGAGGGCACGGCGTTGTACATGAGCATGCTCGCCGTGTCGAGCAGCACACCATAGACGATGAGCACCGAGAAAAAGCCGTAGAGCAGCAGCGGCACGAGCTGCACCTTCCGTCCGGAAAACAACACGCCGCCGAGAAAGCCCACGAGCCCGAAACCGAGCATCTGCCACGGCGTCCATGGGCCCTGACCAAAGAAAAAGTTCGAGATCAGGCCCGCCGCCGCGCCGGTGACAAAGCCCGCCTCCGGCGTAAAGGCCACAGCCGTGAGGATCACAATTGCGCACACAGGCTTGCACTGCGGCAGCCAGTAAAACGCCGCGCGCCCGGCCACGGCCAGTGCCGTCATCGTCGCGAGCAGCACGAGCTCGCGCGCCTGCGGCCTGCGGCCTTCAAACCGCAGCACGAACGGCACAAACATCAGCCCCACGAGCAGCAGCGACGTGAGGTAGTACTTCCGCTCGTCCCACACGCATACGAATACCGCCATCAGCGCCGGAATCGCCACGAGCAGGATGCCGAGCGCGGCCCAGGTGCGCCGCGTCAGTCGGTGAGACATTGCACGACCTCCCCGCACAGCACCGCGCCGGGCGCAGCGGTGCGCGCGATGCGCGCGGCCGCCGTGGTGTAAAAATAATTGCCGGAGAAAAATGCCCGCGCGGCGTTTTCCGTCACGACCTCGCCGCGAAAGAGCAGGCCGCAGCGGTCAGCATACTGCGCGCAGAACTCCACATCGTGGCTCACGATGCACACGGCCGCGCCCTGTGCGCAGAGCGCGCGCAAAAGCGCGCCGAAGTCCGCCTTGAACGCGCCGTCCATGCCCTTTGTCGGCTCATCAAGCAGGAGCACGCGCGGCTGCATGAGCAGCACCTTCGCCAGCGCAGCGCGCTGTTGCTCGCCGCCGGAGAGGTCAAAGGGGTGCCGGTCGAGCAGCGGCGCGAGTGCCATCTGCCGCACGACCGTGTCCACCAGCGCGGCGTCCCTGCCGAGCGAAGCGAGATCGGCGCGCACCGTGTCGGCCGCGAAGAGCATGCGCGGGTCCTGCGGCACGGCGGCGATGCCGTCGCGCAGGGGCTGGAGCGCGCGCTGGCGCTTCCCGTCGAGGTACACGCTGCCGCGGTAGAGCCGCAGCCGCCCGGAGAGCACGCCGAGCGCCGTCGTCTTGCCGCTGCCATTGCTGCCGGTGAGCGCGTAGAGCTCGCCCGGTCGCAGCGTGAGTGAGAAATTGCGCAGCACGTCCGCGCTGCCTTGCGCGTAGCGAAACCAGCCGTCGCGCACGGTCAGCACCGGTGGCGCGTCCACGAGCGCGGGCGGTGCGTCCGGCATCGGGCGCGGAGAAAAGCGCTGGAGATACGCCCGACCCGCGCGCACGGTGAGCGGCAGACGCTCCGTCTCGCCGAGGGCAGCGGCAATGCGCGCCGCCGTGGGCATGGCAGAAAAGATCGCATGACCACGCACCGCGGCCGCCGCCTCCTGCGGCGCACCGGCGGCCAGCAGCCGCCCCTGCTCGAGCACGATGAGGTGGTCGGCCAGCGGCACGGCCTCCTCCAGCCGCTGCTCGGACAGCAGGATCGTCAGCCCCAGCTCCTCGTTGAGCTTGCGCAGCGTGTGCAGGAAAGTACTCGCCGCGATGGGGTCGAGCTGGCTCGTCGGCTCGTCCAGAATGAGCACGTCCGGCCGCATGACCACGACGGACGCGAGGTTGAGCATCTGCTTCTGGCCGCCGGAGAGCGCGCCCACGTCGCGCTCGAACCAGTCGGCAATGCCGAAGTAGCTCGCCATCTCGGCGACGCGCAGGCGCATGGTTTTTTCCTCGCAGCCGAGGCTTTCGAGCCCGAACGCCAGCTCGTGGAACACCTTGTCCGTCACGATCTGATCATCCGGGTGCTGGAGCACAAAGCCGATGCGCCGCGCCTGCTCAGCAAACGGGATGTCCTTTAGGCGCGTGCCCCCAAGGCACACCGTGCCGCTGACCGTGCCGTGCGGCGTAAGGCAGGTCTTGAGCTGGCGCAGAAGGGTCGATTTGCCGCTGCCGCTCTCGCCGCAGAGAACCGTGACCGCGCCCTCCGGGACCGTGAGCGTGAGATCATCGAGCGCCGGGCGCGTCTGGCCCGGATAGGTAAACGTCAGATGTTCGAGCGCAAACGACGCCATGTCAGCGCCTCCTTTCCATCGAGCAACAGCGGCAGAAAGCACAGCAGCGCAAAGCACGCCATGCACACCGCACCGCCCACGCCGTCGCCGCCGATGCGGATCGACGGGTAGTAGCGCACATACAGCGCGCCGCAGCCGACGCCCACGCACACGCCCGCAAGCGCGAGCGCAAGCACGGCGCAGAGCACGCCGTCGCGCCGGGTGAAGCGGTAATTGCCGAAATACGTTCTTCTGCCGGCGCCGTAGCCCCGGCTCTTCATGGAGTCCGCCGCCGTGATGCCGCTCTCAAGCGCCCACGAAACGGTGACAGACAAAATGCGCGCGCTGCTTTTCAGCCGCTGCCACGCGCTTCCCTCACGCGTGCCGCAGCCGAGCGACGCCTGCGCCGCGCGCACGGCGCGGATGTGCGCGGAAAACTTCGGTACGAACCGCAGCGCCATGCTCAGCAGCAGCGAAACGCCCGGCAGCACGCTGCCGAACACGTACAAATATTTATCCGCCGTCATGACAACGTTGCAGCACTGGAACCACAGAATCACGGCCGCGAACATTGCCGCCGCAGCCGCGCCGTAGCACAGTGCCTCGCGCGTGACGGGGTTGCCGTTCGGCAGGTAAAACAGCATCGTCACGCCCGCATGGTTGAATAATGCGTTGAGCACCGCCATCAGCACCAGAAACGGCACGAGCCAGCCGAGCGTCCGCCCCAGGCTGCGCCAGCCGCGCAGCACCGCACAGTAGCCCAGCGCGCCCAGCAGGCTCAGCGCCAGAAACACCGGGTGCAGCACGAGCATCGTCAGCAGCAGCACAGCCGCAAAATAGCAAAAAGTCAGCGCCGGGTGCAGCGCCGAGAAGGAATCGTTCATGGTTCTCCTTGCTGGGCGCCGACGTCGCGCCCAAGGTCGCAGGTATAGCTCCAGACGACGGTGTCGCCGTCATGCAGTGTATAGCCGCTGCAGCCGTAGTCCGGCCAGACACCGTTGACGCTGTACATCCAGCCGGACAGCTCGCCGCAGTCAAATTCGTAGAGGTTGCCGATGCCCTCGATATAGGCGCTGTTGTACGCAGGCGTCCAGGTCGACTCCATGTGGATCCCCTGCGCGCGGCAGACCCGCTGCAGCACGTCGAACACCGTGTCTCCCTCCGAGAAGGCGACGGTCGTCTCCGGCAGGAGCACGCCGTCGGCAGGGACGATGTCCGCCTTGCCGGGGTTCAGAGCGTCCATGTGCTCCAGCACCGTGCTGCACTCAATGCGCACCATGCAGTGCAGCGCGCCGGCATCGTCCTGCGTCTGTCCGCCGCAGGCCGTGCACAGCAAAAGCAGCAGGCACAGCAGCAGTGCAAGCGCGCGCCGCTTAGCCATGCTGCACCGTCCCGTTCACGACTGTGAGCGCGGCCGTCGTCGTGGCAAGGCTCTCGGTCTCATCCGCGGCGGCCAGCACGGCGTCCGACACCGTCAGCACCGCCTCCGTCACGCCGTCGGCGAGCTGAAAGCGCAGCCGCACGAGCACGCTGCCGGTCGATGTGGCAAGCGTGCCGCCCGCCTCCGGCAGGCACAGGGCGCGCACGCTGCCGGTCTCGTTGGCACGCTCCGGGTCACTCTCCCACTCCGGGAGGCTGCCCATCACGAGCGGGATGTCCCCGTCCGACGTGCCGAGGAACGTGATCTGCGTCGGGTCAAAGGCCACGGCGAGGCTCGCCGCCTCATAGTGCGCGCCGTCCGGCAGGCCGGAGAGTACGACGTCGACCGTGCACGCGCCATCCGCGTCCGCGCTCTGGCACGTGAGCGTAAGCGTGGGGTCGGTGTCCGCGACGCTCTTTTGCCGCAGCGTGATGCACAGCACCACAACGACCACGACCAGCAGCACGGCAAGCACAATGGCAAGGTTCTTTTTCGTCCAGAAAGTCTTCATTGTCCGTCCTCCTGCGCCGTGGGCAGCACCGTATTCTGAACGAAACTGTCAGCCAACGCGCGCACATCCTGCGCGTCGACGCGGCCGTCCAGATTGACATCCATCGTCAGCAGCAGCTCCGCCGCCGGGGCCTTGCTGTCTGCGCAGGCCGTGCGGATATTGAGCGCATCCTGTGCGTTGATAACGCCATCGGCATTCCCATCGCCGACGGTCAGCACCGGGCCCTTGCCTTCCGTCACGGTGTAGTTTTCCGTGTCATTGAGCGCGTCATCCGCCACGTCCGGCGCAAAGAGCCAGACCCACGTCGGCGTGTCGCTGCGCTCAGACAATACGGGGCTGTAGAGCAGCTGCGTCCCGTCAGAAAACGTGACCGTGCTGTCCACCGTCACGTCCGGCAGGCACACGGCGACCGTGCGGTATCCGGCCGGGATGAGGCCGCTGCCGTCCGCCGTGCAGAGCACGCGCGCGACCGGTTCGTCCGGCTCGGCGGGCGTCTCGACCGCGGGCGCATCCGTCTCCTGATAGAGGCCGCTCTGCCCGCGCCGGAACCGCGAGACGGCCACGAGCGCGTACACCGCCTGCTCCGTGGCAAGGCTGTCGACGCCGCCGGAGGCCTTGTGGCGGAACGCGGCCGCGCCCGCATCATAAAACGTCAGCAGCGCATCGACCGCCGAGCCGCCGTCCTTGACGAAACGGCTGTCCGTGTCCGGGTCGATGCCCAGCGCCGTGCAGGCGACGATGACCTGCGCGACGCTCTCGGCATTGGCGGAGCCCCATGAGGTGAAGCCGCCGTTGCCGTTCTGCATGGCCGAGAGCGTGTCGATGCCGCGCGACACGGCCGCTGCGACGGCCGCCTCCCCGCGGTACGCCGCCAGCGCCTGCAGCACCATGGCCGTCACGTCCGGGTCGGCCGCCGCGCCGCTCATCGCCCAGCCGCCGCCAGAGAGCTCCGCCGCCAGAATGGCATCCACGCACTGGCGGCGCACCGCGCTGCCGGGCAGGTAATTGCGACTGTCGAGCGCGAGCAGCGCAAACACCGGGCCGTTGATGCCCTGATTGCGCACCCAGGAAAAGTCGGCATACGGCGCGGTGAGGTCGCAGCCGCCAACCTGCGTCGCGTCGCGCCCGATGGCGGACAGCGCAAGGATGACGCGCGAATTGTCCGTGGATTTGTAGGCGTTGAGCGCGCCGTCGCGCCCGGACGCCGCCGTGAGCTCCGGCGCTTTGGCCGCAACGTCGGCATAATAGTGCGCAAAATAGTCGCTGTCCACGGCGAAATATCCGCCGCGCGCAAGGCCGAGCACCGTCCACTCATCGCCGTAACCCGGCGACAGGACAGCCGCCGCCTGCTGCGCCAGCGCGGCCGAGAGCACCGGCTGCACATCCGCGCCCTGTGCCGCCGGGGCCGGCAGCACCACGCACGCGAGCAGCAGCGCCAGACACAGCGCCAGAAACCGTTGATTGATTCTCATAATCTTCCTCCTGAAGGGGCCGCAAATGCACGCGGGAAGCCCGTGCGCGAATTTTCTGAAATCACGCAACATTATACCAGCCGTCCGGCGCAAAAGCAACGCTCTGCGACATTTCCCGCCCCGGTGATGCATGGACTTTCTGTCAGGTTTTCCGGCAGGCCGCCTTTGCGCAATTTCCCGCGCGCGGCGTGCTAGGATAAGCCCATGGACGTCATCTATCTCGACAGCCTGTTCGGGCTGAATCTGCTGATTGACTACTGTCTGGTGCTGGCATCGGCGCGCGTGTGCGGCGTGGTGCTGCACCGCTGGCGGTACGCGCTCGCGGCGCTCATCGGCGCGCTGTACGCGGCGCTCATGGTCCTGCCCGGCTGCGGGTGGCTGGCAAACGGCGCGATGAAGCTCGCGCTCGGCGCGGCCATGGCGCTCATCGCCTTCGGCGGCGAGGCCCATCTCGTGCGGTGCACGGTGGTGTTCTTCGCCGTGTCGGCCGCATTCGGCGGCGCGGTGTACGCTGCGAGCATGCTCGCGGGCGTGTCGCCGGGCAGCGGCGCGCTCGTGACGGTATCGGGCCGGGTGCTGGCGCTGTCGTTCGCCGCGTGCTACGCGGCCGTGTCGCTCGTGTTCCGCCGGCGGGCAAAGGCCGCCGACCGCGAGGTGCGCACCGTGACGGTCACGCTCGCCGGGCGCAGCGTGACGCTCAAGGCTCTGCGCGACAGCGGCAACGACCTGCACGACCCGGTGTCCGGTCTGCCGGCGGCGGTGGTCGAGCGCGCGGCGGTGCTGCCGCTGTTTCCAGCGCTGCACGCGCTGCCGGACGACGCAGTGCAGACACTGGAGGCGCTCAGTGCGCTGCCGGAGTGCACCGGCCGGGTCGTGCTGCTGCCGTACCGCGCGGTGGGCGTGGCCGGCGCACTGCTGCCGGCGTTCCGGCCGGACAGCGTGAGGATCGACGGCATGCCGGAGCCGATGCTGCTGGCGCTGAGTGCGCAGGCGCTCACATCTGACGGCGCATTTGCCATGGTGCTGCCGCCAAAAAACTGAGGAGGGGTTTTTCGTGCCAAGACTACTGGAAAGACTACATACGCTCTGGGCGGCGCTGCGGCTGCGGCTGCGCGGCGGCGCGCCGGGGCTGTTTTACATCGGCGGGAGCGACACCATGCCCGCCCCACTCGACCGCGAGGCAGAGCAGCAGACCATCCGGGCGCTCGCCGCCGGGAGCGAGGAGGCCGCTTCCCTGCTCATCGAGCACAACCTGCGGCTGGTGGTGTACATCGCGCGCCGGTTTGAAAACACGGGCATCCACATCGAGGACCTGATCTCGATCGGCACGATCGGCCTCATCAAGGCCATCCATACCTTCAAGCCGGACAAGAACATCAAGCTCGCGACCTACGCCTCGCGCTGCATCGAAAACGAGATCCTCATGTACCTGCGCAAATGCAGCGCGCAGAAAACGGAAGTGAGCATCGATGAGCCGCTCAACACCGACTGGGACGGCAACGAGCTGCTGCTCTCGGACATTCTCGGCACGGATGCCGACGCCGTGAGCCGCCCGCTCGAGGACGACGCGGAGCGCGCCATGCTCCTGCGCGCCATTGAGACGCTCGGCGAGCGCGACCGGCAGATCATCCTGCTGCGCTTCGGCATCGGCGGCGCGCGCGAGGCGACGCAAAAAGAGGTTGCAGACCTGCTGGGCATCTCGCAGAGCTACATCAGCCGGCTGGAAAAGCGCATCATCGCGCACCTGCGTCAGGAGATGCTCAAGCAGATGCAGTGCTGATACGATCAAAAGCGGCGGCTCCGGTCGGAGCCGCCGCTTCGTTTCTCATTTTTTCACGCGGCATCGGATCCGCTGCACCCCGCAAAAGAGCAGGAACACTACAAGATCGACCACCACGACGCTCGCACCGGACGGCGTCTCGAGCACGTAGGACAGCACCATGCCGAGCAGGAAATTCACCACCGACACCACGGCCGCGCAGATCGTGACCGAACGGAACGTGCCGCACACGCGCATGGCCGTCAGCGCCGGGAAGATAATGAGGCTCGAGATGAGCAGCGCGCCCATCATGCGCATGCCCAGCACGATTGTGACCGCCGTGAGCACCGCGAGCAGCATGTTGTACGCCTGTGTATGCACACCGGTCGCGCGAGAGAACGTCTCGTCAAACGTGACGGCAAAAATGCGCGGATAGCACAGCACGAACAGCGCCAGCACCGCCGCCGACAAAATCAGGCTCAGGCGCAGGTCGGCCGACGACAGCGACAGGATGCTGCCAAACATGTAGTTATTCACATCGGTGTTCATGCCGCTGGTCATGGACACGGTCATCACACCGATGGCCAGCGCGCTGCTTGAGAGCAGCGCGATCGCGGCGTCGCCCTTGAGCTTTCCGTTTTGCGACAGGCGCAGCAGCAAAAACGCCGCCACGACCACGACCGGCACCGCCACGGCCAGCGGCGCAAGATTGAGCGCCGTCGCGATCGCGAGCGCGCCGAAGCCGACATGGCTCAGCCCGTCGCCGATCATGGAATAGCGCTTGAGCACGAGCGACACACCGAGCAGAGACGCGCACAGCGACACGAGCACACCCACGACGAGCGCGCGCACGAGAAACGGATAGGATAACATTTCGAGGATGACTTTCATAGCTTCCGCCCTCCCAGGAAACGGCGCGCGGCGTCGCTCTGCTTATAGGCCGCCGCCGTGCCGAAAAAGAGCTGCTGGTGCCCCAGGTGCAGTACGTGCGTGGCGTAGCGGAGGGCGGCGTCGATGTCGTGCGTGACCATGATGACCGTGATATCATTGCAGAGGTTCACGAGCTTGATGAGGTTATACAGCTCCCCCGTCGCCACGGGGTCGAGGCCCGTGACCGGCTCATCGAGCAGCAGGAGCTTGCGCGTGGCGCACAGGGCGCGCGCAAGCAGCACGCGCTGCTGCTGGCCGCCGGAGAGCGCCTGATAGCTGTGGTGCGCCAGATCCTCAATGCCCATGCGCTCCATGTTCTCCTGCGCACGGGCGCGGTCGGCCCGCGAGTAAAACGGGCGGCCATGCATCTGGTTGATGCAGCCCGAGCGCACGACCTCCGCCACGCTCGCGGGAAAGTCGCGCTGGAGCTGCGTCTGCTGCGGCAGATAGCCAATCTCGTTGCGCACAAGACCGTCGCCGAGCGTGATGCTGCCCTGCTCCGGTACCTTCAGGCCGAGCAGGCCCTTGATGAGCGTGGACTTGCCGGAACCGTTTTCACCGACCACGCACAGCAGATCGCCGCGCGAGACCGTAAAGTTCACGTCGCGCAGCACCGTCTGCCCGTCGTAGCCGAGGCAGACGTGTTCACAAGTAATAAGTGCCATCGTTAATTCAATGCCTCCCGCAGCGTCTGCACGTTGCGCTCCATGAGCTGCAGGTACGTCGCGCCGTCTGCAAATGCCTGCGCCGTCACATTGTGACAAGTCGCAAACTCCAGTTTTTTCGCGCCCGTGGCCTCGCAGATCGTGTCGGCGAGCTTGCCGTTCGAGAGCTCGATCGTGAACACGACCGGGATGCCCTCCGCGCGCACCTTGTCGATCAGAAACGCCACCGTGGCCGCCGAGGGCTCGGCCGCGTCCGCGCAGCCGGGATAGGCGGCGTAATAGTCCAGTCCATAGGCGTCGGCAAAGTACCGCAGTGGGAACCTGTCAGCAAAAATCACGGTTTTTCGCGCTGCATGCTCCACTACATCCTGAAATTCCGCATCTAACTGGTTTAATTTCTCCACATAGTCCCCACACCGCTGCGCATACGCCGCCGCATGCGCGCTGTCTGCCGCAGCGAACGTATCGGCAAGCTTCTGGCAGATGCGCGCCGCGTTGCGCGGGGACGTCCAGACGTGCTCGTCCGGCTCCGCGTCATCGGCCGCATGGTCATGGTCATGCTTTTCCGTCTGCATGCCCTCAACGGTCTCCTCGTCGAGCAGCTCCACGCAGTCCATAAGCGTCACAACGCGCAGGTTCGGGTTATCGACGCCGTCAAGCACGGTCTTGACCCACGCGTCCGACTCGCCGCCGACGTAGATGAACACATCGGCATTGCGGATGGCAATGATGTCCTTCGGCGTGGGCTCATAGGCGTGCACCTCGCAGCCGGGGCGCAGCAGCATCGTGACCGACACATCGTCCCCGCCGACCTGACGCGCAAAATCATAGGGTGCGAAGATCGTCGTGACGACGTGGAGCTTGCCGTCGTCCGAGGCCGGGTTTCGCTGCACGGTGCAGCCCGAAAACGCCGACACAGCCAGCACCATTGCCAGCAGCACACACAGGAGCTTACGCATGGCCGTCACGCTTTCTGCCGCAGGCGGCGCACGTGCCGTAGATCGTCGTGCTGCGGCCGTCGACGGTGAAGCCGGCCGCGCGCAGCAGGTCCGACTGCAACGCATCGGACACGCCCTCGTCCAGATGGATCAGCCGCCCGCAGTCCACGCACTTGAGGTGCAGGTGCGCGTCGCAGTGGCCGGGGTCCATGGCCTGATAGGCCGCGCTGCCGCTGCTCTCGGGCGCAAAGCGGCGCACGGTGCCCTCCTCGACCAATCGGTCGAGCGCACGGTAGACCGTGCTGCGGCCAGGGGCCTCGTCGCCCATGGCCGCGAGCAGCTGCTCGACCGTGAACTGCTCGTCCGCGTGCGCAGACAAAAACGCCAGCAGCGCACAGCGCTGCTGCGTGTGATAACTGTTTCGCATGGTTTCGCCTCCAAATCGGGAACGAATCCCGAATTCAAGCCGTAGCATACACGCAGTTTGCCCGTCTGTCAAGAGCAAAATGCAAAAATCCCGCCGGACATTGCGTCCGACGGGACTTTGGATTTAGATTCAGGCGAGGGCAGCCTCGGACTCGTCCGCGCCGCCGAGTTCGTCGGCAATGAACTGCGGCACCTGCTCGCGCGTCATGTTCAGCGCGACGGCCAGCTCCCCGTGGAGCATCTCCTCGGCGCGCTTCATATAGCGCTCATCGACGAGGCCGAGCTTTTTGCCGCGCTCGGTCATCTGGCGGCGCTTGGCGCGCACATCCTTGATCAGCTGCAGGAGGTCGGCGCAGGTGTAGTTCTGGATGCACTGCTGATAGTGCTCGTTGAGAAAGCGGAGGTTGGAGTTTTCATAGACTTCCGCGGTCATCTGCGGAATGCGGTCGATGAGCGCGAGCGCTTCCTCGCGCGTGATCACGGGCCGCATGAACACCTTGCTGTCCACAGGCGTGAACACCTTGCCCTCGCGGTAAATGGGGGCAAGCGTATAGTAGTCCCGGTGCTTATCTACGCCGGAGATCTTCGGCGTGCCGATCTCCTCCACGCGGCAGACACCCTCGTTGCCATACACGATCAACTGACCAATTTCGTACATCTGAATATCCTTTCCTCAGCCAAACAAAACCAAAAACAAACAAAGCAGGGCGGCATTGCAGCCGCACTGCGGCCGCAACCCTGCCCCCTGATAGATAGTTTAACACAAAATTTGCAAAAAGGTAAGACTTTTTTCATTTAGGGCTTGATTTTTTTGCGGAAACGGATAGAATAAACAATTTATAGAGAGAAAAAGCAGGAAAGAAAATCCGCATTTGCTACTTTGAGGGGGAAATTGGGATGCATATTGGGTGGAGCCGCATCTGGAAGGTACTGCTCGGCTGTGCCTGCGCGGTCGGGAGCATCGTCCTGCTCGCCTGCGGGCTGGTCGGCTGGGGCATTGCGGCGCTGGAGGCGGCCGCGCTGCTGCTCGCGCTGCAATACGCGCCGCGCGCGGCACGGCTGTGGAAAACGTGGTGGTTCGTGGAGCTGGTGCTCGTGCTCGCCGCCACCGTGGGGTACGCCGGCTTTGCCGCCGTGCGCACGGCGCAGGCGCCGGCATCCGCCGTCGTCATCACGACGGAGCGCGACGCGCCTCAGGCCACGCCGGTGCCGGAAACCGAAACACCGGAACCGACCGCCGCCCCGGAAGCGACGTCCGCACCCGACACGGCGGAAGCAACCTGTGTCGCCAGCCGCAAGGCGAAAAAATACCACCGGCCGTCGTGCCAGTACGCCGCCAAGATCAAGGACGAGAACCTCGTGACCTTTGACAGCGCCGCGCAGGCGCAGGCCGCGGGCTACGCGCCCTGCGGCGCGTGCAAGCCATAAGCAAAACCGCGCTCCCAGTACACGGGAGCGCGGTTTTGCTATGAGACGTTACATGTGCAGATCCGGATACAGCGGGAAGCGCGCACACAGATCGAGCACCTGTGCACGCACGGCGGGCACGGCGGCCTCGCCCTCGTCGATCAGGCGGCAGATGAGCGCGCCGATCTCGCGCATCTCGCCCTCACCCATACCGCGGGTCGTGACGGCCGGCGTGCCGAGACGCACACCGCTCGTGACGCGCACGGACTGCGTGTCGAACGGGATGGTGTTTTTATTGGCAGTGATGTTCGCCGCGTCGAGCAGATCCTGCATCTGCGCGCCGGTGCGGCCGCGGCTGTAGACGTCGGCCAGCATGAGGTGGTTGTCCGTGCCGCCGGAAACAAGGCGCACGCCGCCCTGCTGCAGCGTCTCGGCAAGCACGGCGGCATTTCGGACCACCTGCTGCTGATAGGCGCGGAAGGCCGGCTGCAGCGCCTCGCCGAAGCAGACCGCCTTGCCGGCGATAACGTGCATGAGCGGGCCGCCCTGCGTGCCGGGGAAAACGGCGCTGTCGATCTTTTTGGCGAGCTCGTCCCGGCAGAGGATGATCGCGCCGCGCGGGCCGCGCAGCGTCTTGTGCGTCGTGCAGGTGACGACATCGGCATACGGCACCGGGCTCGGGTGCACGCCCGCGGCGACGAGGCCGCCGATGTGCGCCATGTCAACCATCAGGTACGCGCCGACGGAATCGGCGACCTGACGAAAGCGTGCAAAGTCGATCACACGCGGATAGGCGCTCGCCCCGGCGATGATGAGCTTCGGGCGAACCTCCTCAGCCACACGCGCAAGCGCGTCGTAGTCAATGGTTTCGGTCTCGGGATCGACACCGTAAAAATGCGCCTCGAAATATTTCCCGGACAAAGACGCCTTGCTGCCGTGCGTCAAATGCCCGCCGTGGGAGAGATTCATACCGAGGATGCGGTCGCCCGGCTGCAGCAGCGCCGCATACACGGCCATGTTCGCCTGTGAGCCGGAGTGCGGCTGGACGTTGGCATGGTCGGCGCCGAAGAGCCGCGTCACACGGTCGATCGCCAGACGCTCGACCTCATCGACGTAGTCGCAGCCGCCGTAATAGCGCGCGCCGGGATAGCCCTCGGCGTATTTGTTCGTCAGGTAGCTGCCCACGGCCTCCATGACGGCCGGGCTCGTGAAATTCTCGGACGCGATCAGCTCCAGATGGTCGCGCTGGCGCCCAAGCTCCCGCTCCATGGAGGCGTACAGCTCCGGGTCTGCCTGCATCAGGTGTTCGTAATTCATATCGGCAACCTCCGTTTGTGTCAAAATAGCGCAAATAGTTTACCACGATTGGCACGTATTTTACAAGAGGGCGGCACATAAACTAAAGCATCCTGATCCTGTCCGAGGTGATGCAAGTTGAACAAATGGAAGCGCATCCGCCCATATGTCGCCTTCTGCGCGATCGCGCTGGCCGTCGGCGGCGCATCGAGCTTCGCCACCCGCGCGGGCATGGCCGACTTTGACCTGCTGGTGAAGCCGCCGGCCGCGCCGCCGGACTGGCTGTTTCCCATCGCGTGGACGATCCTGTACCTGCTCATGGGCATCGCCATGGGGCTCGTCTGGCGCAGCAGCTCCGGACGCGCGCGCAAGGAGGCCACCGCCCTGTGGAGCATCCAGCTGGCCGTCAACGGTCTGTGGCCGGTGCTGTTTTTCCTGCTGGGTGCACATGGCCCGGCGTTTTTCTGGCTGGTGGGGCTGATCGTGCTCGTGCTGTTTATGATTGCGGATTTTTCCCGCCGCAATGCCACAGCCGCATGGCTGAGCGCGCCGTATCTGCTCTGGCTGCTGTTCGCGGGTTATCTGAACCTCGGCATCTGGCTGCTCAATCGGTAAGGTTTGGGTAAAAAACACGTCAAGATTGTGTTTGCATGGTGCGGGAGATTGTGATACACTGCCCCCGAGGAGGGAACTGTCCCATGAAAAAACCGCTCAAGATCATTCTGATCATTCTGGCCGTCATTGTCGGCCTGGTCGCCGCGCTGCTCATCTGGCTGACCGCCACGCAGCTGAATGTCAAGACCGAAACCGCCGTCGTGACCCACGGCAAGAACAGCATCGCCAGCTTTGCCCCGGGCGACAGCGTGTCCATCCTGACGTGGAACGTCGGCTACGCCGGACTGGGCGAAGAGTCCGATTTCTTCATGGACGGCGGCAAGCAGGTGCGTGCGCCGAGCAAGGCTGTCGTGGAAAAGAACATGGACGGCATCGTCAGCACCGTGAAAGATCTCAACGCCGACTTCACGTTCCTGCAGGAGATCGAGGCCGACCCCTCGACCCGCTCCTACGGCATCGAAGAGGCTGAACGCATGCGCACAGAGACCGGACGCGACACCGCGCACGCCCGCAACTACAAATGCGATTTTGTGCCCTACCCCATCCCGCCGATCGGCAAGGTGAGTTCCGGAATCATGACGCTCTCGAGCGCACCGATCGCCGCGGCCGAGCGCATCGCCCTGCCGAGCCCGTTCAAGTGGCCGGTATCGGTTGCCAACCTCAAGCGCTGCCTGATGCCGGTATATATTGATCTCGAAGGCACGGACGTGCAGCTCGTGCTCGTCAACCTCCATCTGGAGGCGTATGACGACGGCGAGGGCAAGGCCGCGCAGACCGCCGCGCTCAAGTCGTTCCTCGAGCAGGAATATGCCAAGGGCAACTACGTCATCGCCGGCGGCGACTTCAACCAGACGTTCCCCGGCGGGCTGGACAAGTACCCGATCAAGAACGACGACCTCTGGACGCCCGGCACGCTCGACGACAGCATGCTGCCCGACGGCTGGCGCTTTGCCTACGACACGGCCGCACCGACCTGCCGCCTCGACAACCAGCCCTATGACGCCGAGAGCGATGCCACGCAGCACTACGTGATCGACGGCTTCATCCTCTCGCCGAACGTGGAGCTCACGAGCGTGCAGACGCAGGACGACGGGTTCCAGTTTTCCGACCACAACCCCGTGCTGCTGAATATCCGGCTCAAATAATGCAGACAGCAAAGCCCGCTTCCGATCGGAAGCGGGCTGATTTTTATTTTGCACCGGTGATGTGCAGCTCCCGGCAGGAGCCGGGGCCGAAGAGCGCCTCCATTCCCTTTTTGTACGCAGGGAAGGCATCGCACGGCATGAGCGCCTGCACGCACCCGGCAAAGCCGCCGCCGTGCACGCGCCATGCGCCCACGCCGTCGAGCAGCTCGGCTGCGCGCTGCAGGCCGCGCGCGAGCCGGTCGTCGCCGCCCGGGGCGCGGATGTTGCGCAGCAGCTGCTCCGACGAGCGGCCGGAGGCATTCATCAGGCGCAGGTAGGTTCCGGCATCCCGGCGCACGAGCGCGTCGCGCATCAGCGGCACACGCGCATTCTCCTCGAAAAAGTGCGCCGCGCGGTCATCGGCAATGCCCGGCTGCCGGTGGACATAGAAATCTGCCGGGTCGACCTGCGAGAGCGTCTCGGCACCGAAGCGCCGCGCCACGCTGCACATATCGGCCGGCAATGCTGCATACGCCGCCGTGAGCCCCGCGTGACTGCCGCCGGTATCCGTCAGGCTGAGCGTGAGGCCCATGTCGGCAAACGGCGCCGCGACCGGGGCGATCTCCCCGGCGGCAAAGTCGATATATACCGCGCCGTCGAGCGCGCATGCGAGCTGATCCATGAGGCCGGACGGCTTGCCGAAGTGGCGGTTTTCCGCCTGCTGGCCGAAACGCGCGAGCTGCTTGGGCGAGAACGTGCCGCCGTTGTAGAGCGCATTGAAAATGCGGCCGACAAGGATCTCAAACGCGGCCGAGGATGACAGGCCGCCGCCCGGCTTGAGCGCGGAGGACGCCCACGCCTCAAAGCCGCCGATCTCTCCGCCGGCGTCCAGAATGGCCGCCGCCATGCCGCGCACGAGCGCCCACGGCTTGCCATACGCGCGCGGGTCCACGGCCAGATCGTCGAGCACGACCGTAAAGGGCCGGAACCCCTTCGAGTGGATGCACACGCGGCGGTCGCGCCGGCGCGTCGCGCGCGCAGTAATGCCCACGTCCACGGACGCCGCCAGCACGCGCCCAAGCTGATGATCGGTATGGTTCCCGGCCAGTTCCGTGCGGCCGGGGGCAAAGAATCGCTGCATGATCTTCCTCCGAAAAAAGCCGGCAGGCGTTCTGCCTGCCGGCTCCAGTGCAAAAAACTCAGTGCTTGCGCGCAAGCACCCGCTCGATGCCGCGCACGACACCGGCTGCGTCCACGCCGTACTTGGCAAGGAGGTCGGTATATTTGCCGGTTTCGGTGAACGTGTCGGGGATGCCGACAAACTCCGTCGGCGCGGCCGCGCCGCCCCAGGCGAGCACTTCCGCCACGGCGCTGCCGAGGCCGCCGTAGATGTTGTGCTCCTCGGCGGTGACGATGGCGCCGGTCTCCTGCGCGCAGCGCAGAATGAGCTCGCGATCGATGGGCTTGATGGAGTACATGTCCACCACACGCACGGACACGCCGCGCGCAGCCATCTGCTCGGCCGCCTCGAGCGCCTTGTGCACGAGGATGCCGCAGGCGATGACGGTCACATCTGTGCCATCGCGCACGATGGCGCCCTTGCCGCACTCGAACTTCGTGTTCTCGTCATACAGATCCGGGTACACGTCGCGCGACAGGCGCAGGTACATCGGGCCGTAGGTATCCACGGCGTACTTCGTGGCCCAGCGGGTGCTGGTCGCATCCGACGGGACGAGCACGGTCATGTTCGGCAGCGAACGCATGACGGCGATATCTTCGGTGGCGTGGTGCGTCGCACCGTCGAGCGCGTCGGACATGCCGCAGTAGGCGCCGCCGAACTTCACGTTCAGGTTGCCGTAGCACACCTGCGCGCGCGCGGAGATGAGGCCCAGCGTGGTCAGAAAAACGGTGAACGTATTCACGAACGGGATCTTGCCGGTCGTGGCGAGACCCGCCGCCGTGGCGACCATGTCCGACTCGGCAATGCCCATGTTGAAGTGGCGCTCGGGATGCGCCTTGGCAAAGATGCCGCTCTTGGTGGAACCGGACAGGTCTGCGTCGAGCACGACGATGTTCTCATTGGTGTCGCCGAGCTCGGCGAGCACGGTGCCGTAAACTTCACGAATCGACTTTCCCATCAGACGTTACCTCCCAGTTCCTGCATTGCCTGCGCGAATTCCGCGTCCGGAATGGCCTTGCCGTGCCAGGCGGACTTGCCCTCCATGAAGGACACGCCCTTGCCCTTGACCGTGTCGGCGAGGATCACAGTCGGTACGCCCTTGCAGGCCACAGCCGCATCGAGCGCGGCATCGAGCGCCGCGAGATCGTGCCCGTCGCAGCGCAGCACGTTCCAGCCGAAGGCTTTCCACTTGCCGGGCAGGTCGCGCAGCGGCATGATCTCATCGGTCGTGCCGTCGAGCTGGACCTTGTTCCAGTCCACAATGGCGGTGAGATTGTCAAGCCCGAACTTCACGGCCGAGGCGGCCGCCTCCCAGACGGCGCCCTCATCGAGCTCGCCGTCGCCGAGCACGGCGTACACGCGCGCATCGGAATGGTTCAGCTTCAGACCGAGGGCCATGCCCTGCGCGGCGGCCAGGCCGATGCCCAGCGGGCCGGACGGCATATCCACACCCGGTGTGCGCATACACGGATGGCCCTGCAGGGGGCTGCCGGTCTGACGCAGGGTGTTCATGCTCTCGGGGGGCAGAAAGCCCTTACCGATCAGGTTGCGGTAGAGCATGGGGGCAGCGTGGCCCTTACAGAGCACGAGCCGGTCACGGTTCGGATCATCGGGGTGCGCGGCGTCAACATGCATGCGCTGCTGGTACAGCAGCGTGAGGATCTCACAAACAGACAGGCTGCCGCCCGGGTGGCCGGACTGCGCGCCGTGGATGGCGGTGAGTACGTCGATCCGATACTGACGGCAGAGCTCCTGAAGCTCGGCCGTGCGTTCCGGTGTCAAAGACATGGTGGTTTGTCCTCCTGTTTTGTGTTACATAATAAAGATACAACGCCCGTTTTTTGATGTCAACGGCACGAAACGAATTTTCGCGCGTTTTCCCTTGTTAATTTTATAATCGTTGCTTTACCGGGTGACAAACGTTATAATCAATGGGAATATATTTTGTTGTCTGCACCCCCGCAGACCCATTCAGGAGGCGAGGTCAATGGACCCCAACAAAGCGCTGAACATGACCATGCTCTGCGACTTCTATGAGCTGACGATGGGCAATGGTTATCTGGAGCACGATATGCAGGACCGCATCACGTATTTCGATGTGTTCTTCCGCAGCGTACCGGATGACGGCGGCTACGCCATCGCCGCCGGTCTCGAGCAGATCATCGACTACATCGAGAACCTGCATTTCTCCGACGAGGACATTGCCTATCTGCGCAGCCGGAAGCTGTTCAGCGAGGCTTTTCTGGACTATCTGAAGGATTTCCGGTTCACGGGCGACATCTGGGCCGTTCCGGAGGGCACACCCGTGTTCCCGCGCGAGCCGCTCATCACGGTGCGCGCGCCCGCCATTCAGGCGCAGCTCGTGGAAACCTACCTTCTGCTGCAGATCAATCACCAGAGCCTGATCGCCACGAAGGCCAGCCGCATCTGCCGCGCAGCGAATGGCCGCACGGTGCTCGAGTTCGGCTCCCGCCGCGCGCAGGGCGCTGACGGCGCGATTCTCGGCGCGCGCGCTGCCTACATCGGCGGCTGCGCCGGGACTGCCTGCACGATCTCGGACGAGCTGTACGGCGTGTACGCCGGCGGCACGATGGCGCACTCCTGGGTGCAGATGTTTGACTCCGAGCTCGACGCCTTCCGCGCCTACTGCCAGACGTATCCCGACAACGCTACCCTGCTTGTGGACACCTACAACAGCCTGCAGTCCGGCGTTCCGAACGCCATCCGCGCATTCAACGAAGTGCTGCGGCCAAAGGGCATCACGCACTGCGGCATCCGCTTCGACTCCGGCGACATTGCCTACCTGACGAAGAAGGCACGCAAAATGCTCGACGATGCCGGTTGGCCCGACTGCAAGATCACCGTGTCCAACGCGCTCGATGAGCGCCTGATCGCGGGTCTGCTGCGCCAGGGCGCGCAGGTCGACAGCTTCGGCGTGGGCGAGCGGCTCATCACCGCGCGCAGCGAGCCGGTGTTCGGCGGCGTGTACAAGCTCGCGGCCATTGAGGACAAGGACGGCAACATCATCCCGAAGATCAAGATCAGCGAAAACGTCGGCAAGATCACCAACCCCCACTTTAAGAAAGTTTACCGCTTCTACAGCAAGGACTCCGGCATGGCCGAGGCGGACTACATCTGCCTGCACGACGAAGTTGTGGACGACACGCAGCCGCTCGAGATCTGCGATCCCGACGCGACGTGGAAGAAAAAAGTGCTCACTGACTTCACGGCGCGTGAGCTGCAGGTGCCCATTTTCCGCGGCGGCAAGCTCGTATACCAAAAGCCCGCGCTCGATGATATCCGTGCCTACTGCGCCGACCAGCTCACCACGCTCTGGCCGGAAGTGCTGCGCTTTGACTATCCGCACAACTACTACGTCGACCTGTCGGAAAAGCTGCTGAAGATCAAGCTCGATCTGCTCAACGCCGGCGGAAAGTCGCAGGGCTGAGCCATGGACGCCGCATCCCGCCGTCAGGCCATTCTCGACCGGCTCCGGGCAGCCGACCGGCCCGTGAGCGCGTCGGCTCTCGCCAGCGAACGGAACGTCAGCCGCCAGATCATCGTGGGCGACATTGCGATCCTGCGCGCCGGCGGCGCCGAGATCTCCGCCACCCCGCGCGGCTATGTGCTGCCGCAGGCGACGGACGGCATCACGCGCACGATCGCCTGCCGCCACACGCTCGCGCAGACCGGACAGGAACTCGATATTCTCGTCGACAACGGCTGCACCGTGCTCGATGTCATCGTCGAGCACCCGGTCTACGGCCAGCTCACCGGCCAGCTGCAGATCAGCAGCCGCTACGATGTGCAGCAGTTCCTCGCACGCGTGCAGGCGCACGACGCCGCCCCGCTGAGCATGCTCACCGGCGGCATCCATCTGCACACGCTGCGCTGCCCGGACGAGGCCGCGTATGACCGCGCCTGCGCCGCACTGAAAGCGGCCGGTCTGCTGCTGGACGATTGACAGAAGTTTATTTTAGTTGACAAGTGCACAGGAAGTCTTTATAGTATGCTTTACAGGTGTCATGACACATGTAAAGCATACTTATTTTTCTGGAGGAATGCACTATGCAGCGGTTCCGGGACTTCCTGAAGCGAAAGGATATTGAAATCTCTCTGCGGCGCTACGGCATCGACGCGCTCGGCGCGATGGCGCAGGGCCTGTTCTGCTCGCTGCTGATCGGCACGATTCTCAACACACTCGGTCAGCAGTTCCACATCGGTTTTCTCAACACGATCATCTTCACCCTCGGCAAGGGCGACGCCGCGGTCGGCTACACGATCGGCGGCTGCGCATCGCTGATGGTCGGCCCAGCGATGGCGGTGGCCATCGGCTACGCGCTGCACGCGCCGGCGATGGTGCTCTTTTCCCTCGTCCCAGTCGGCTATGCGACCAACGCCATGGGCGGCGCCGGCGGCCCGCTGGCCGTGCTCGTGACGGCGATCGTCGCGGCCGAGTTCGGCAAGGCCGTGAGCAAGGAGACGAAGGTGGACATCCTCGTCACGCCCATCGTCACAATCCTCGTCGGCATCGGGCTGGCCATGCTCGTGGCCGCGCCCATCGGCAAGGGTGCCAACTGGGTCGGCACGCTCATCATGTGGGCGACCGAGCAGCAGCCGTTCGTCATGGGCATCCTCGTGTCGGTCATCGTGGGCATCGCACTCACACTGCCGATCTCGTCGGCCGCCATCTGCGCGGCGCTCTCGCTCACGGGGCTCGCGGGCGGCGCGGCCGTGGCCGGCTGCTGCGCGAACATGGTGGGCTTCGCCGTGCTGAGCTTCCGCGAAAACGGCTGGGGCGGCCTGGTCAGCCAGGGTCTCGGCACGAGCATGCTGCAGATGGGCAACATCGTGCGCAACCCGAAGATCTGGATCCCCGCCATCGTGACGTCCGCTATCACGGGTCCGATCGCCACGTGCGTGTTCAAGCTGCAGATGAACGGCGCGGCCGTCAACTCCGGCATGGGCACATGCGGCCTGTGCGGCCCTATCGGCGTGTGGACCGGCTGGGTCGCGCCGAGCGAGGCCGCCATCGCCAACGGCGCCGTAGCCATCCAGCCCGGAGCCATGGACTGGATCGGCCTCATCATGGTCTGCTTCGTGCTCCCGGCCGTGATCTGCTGGGCCATCGGCCTGCTGTGCCGCCGCCTCGGCTGGATTCGCAAGGGCGACCTGAAGCTGGACTGATATCGGACACAGAAACCCCCGCACAGGACGGTGTCCTGTGCGGGGGTTTCTTTACATGCCAAACAGGCGGATGCCCTTGACGAGCATCGACAGCCCCAGCGTCACGACCAGCACGGCGCTGCCCTTGACGATGTACTTCATCCAGCCGCGCGGCAGAAACGACTGCAGCGCGCCGAAGAGGAACAGCAGCGGCACCGTGCCGAGCGAGAACACCAGCATCACGAGCGCGCCGCGCACCGCGCTGCCGCTGCTCATGGCGTAGAGCCACATGGCGCTGAGCGCGCCGCACGGCATGACGCCCGTGAGCAGGCCGATGATAAGCGGCTGCCCCGCAAAGCGGCGGCGCGTGCGTGCATTCAGGCTGCAGGCGCCGGGCAGCTCTGTCTCTGCCGGACGCAGGCCCGGCAGAATGCCCGCCATGCGCAGACCGATGAGCAGCACGAGCGCACCCGCAACGGTAAAGACCATGCTCTTGATGTTCGGCGTATAGGTGATGACCGCGCCGAGCGCGCCGCAGACGGCGCCGACCGCCGTGTATGACACGACGCGCCCGCCGTTGTACGCGGCCGAGGCGATCAGCCCGCGCTTGCTGCGGCCGGTCACACCGTGCGCATCCGTCGTCTGCGCGAGCAGGATGCCGCCGCACATGCCGATGCAGTGCGTGCTCGTGAGCAGGCCGACGAGAAACACGAGGCCGAGCGAAGCATTCTCGGCAAGCGCCGGGATCTGCACGAGCATGAGCAGCTTCGGCAGCCCCCAATAGAGCACGCCCACGAGCGCAAGGCAGATCAGGTCGACCGTCACGCCGCCCATGCCGTGCGCGCCCGGCGGATAGCCGGCATTCGTGAGCACCTGCCGCAGCGCGTCCTCCGTGACGATGTCCGGGTCATACGTGATCGTCACGCGGCTGCGCCAGTAGTGCGCCTGTGCGGAGATGACGCCGCGCGTGTGCAGCAGCGCGTCCGCGATGGCATCCTCGCACGCCCGGCAGATCATGCCGGACACATTCAGTTCCAGAACCGCGGTCGTCATGGCCGCTCCCCCTTCGTTCCGTTTCCGCGCAGCGCATACAGCAGCACGCCGCCGGATGCGCCGCACGCGAGCACCGCCGCCGCGGCCGGGCCGATCACCCCGCACGCAGCCAGCGGCAGACACACGGCATGGTACGCCAGCAGCAGCCAGCCACACCGGCGCACGGTGCGCGCCGTCTGCGCAGCCGAGGCCTCCGCGCCGTGCATGAGCAGCTCGCTCCGCTCCGCCGCACGGCCGATGCCCGCCAGCGCAGCGACGCCCGCAGCCTGTCCGGCCGCGCCGGGACACGCGGCGGCCAGCACGCCGCACGCGCAGGTCAGTGCGCGGGTCAAGTCACCCGGCTGCCGCCGGAAAAGCCACACGGCGCCAACACCGGCAGCCAGAATGATGAGCAATGCAGTCATGCGCGACGCCGCCCGCTCGAGCCGCTCCTGCTCCGGCGTGCGCACAGTCTGCGCGCGCTGCAGGGCCGCGATCGTTCGCTGCAGCACCGTCGCGTCGCCAACCGCCGTGGGCGTGACCGACGCGCTGCCCGCGCGGTCGAGCGTACCGGCCAGGACCGCGTCCCCCACTGTCTTTTCCACCGGCCGGGACGCGCCCGTGAGAGCGGATTCATCGACCGTGCAGATGCCGGAGCGCACGATACCGTCGACCGGGATGCGCTCACCCGGCAGGATATGCACCACATCCTGCGGCGTGAGCGTGCCGGCATCCGTCTGCGCCTGCACACCATCGCGCACGACCGTCGCCGTGCGCGGACGCAGATGCCTGAGCCTCTGCACCGGCGCCGCAAGTGTCCCGCGCACCAGCTGCGCCGCGCACTTTCCGGCCAGCTGCGCGCAGGCGATGCCGCACAGCGCGGGAAAGCACGGCTGCAGGCCCGCGAAGGCCGCATACGCACTGTATGCAAACAGAATGAGCGCCGCAAGCAGGCCAGGCACATCCGGCCCGAGGCTGCCGCCGCGCAGCGCGCGCCACGTGCTGCGCCAGAGTACCGCACCCATGCCGAAGAGCACCGCCGCCGCAAGCACGAGCTGCACAAACACCGGCGGCCGCCACAGCATCAGCGCCGTGAGCAGCACGCCGAGCCCCAACCAGCGCGCCAGCCGCTGGCGCGCCCGGCCCTGCAGAGTCTCCTCGCCGCCGTGCTGTGCCATCAGTTCCGTGCCCGGGCCGAGCACTGCCGGGAGCGCCGCGGCGTCCGTGCCGACCGGCCAGAGCGTCACCGTGAAGGTATCCCCTGTGTGCACAACGCTGCGCACGCCGAACACCGCCCGCAGGCGCGCCTCCACCCCGGCGTCCGCGCCCGGGCAGCGCAGCTCCGCCGTCCCGACCGGCACGTCAAAGCCCGCGCGCTGTACACGGCGCGCGATCTCGCCGAGGTCCACGGCCATCTCGTCATAAGTCAGGCACGCGCAGCCGGCCGTGTCGCTCACGGATACTTCGCGCAGTCCCGGAATCCCCTGCAGCGCACGCACGATGCGCACCGCGCAGGCGCCGCAGTCCATACCCGAAATACGCAGGATCACGTCCGTCATTTCTGTCGCCGCCTTTCGTAATTTACCATCTGGTCAGAAAAAAGATAGCATGCTGCCATAATTTTGTCAAGGTGCGGCGCGGATTTTCTCCGCCATTTGACGGATGTTGAAAATCGCTGTATAATCGAAGCATTCTAGTACCCCGGAGGCGATCAAGATGCCGATCATTGTCGACCGTGACCAGATCCGCCGGGACATTCTCATGGCGTTTCAGCGCTGCATCGAGCGCAAGCCCATGATGAACGTGTCCCTGCGCGACATTGCAGCCGAGGCGGGCATGAGCCACGCCAAGCTGCTCAACTATTTTGAGAGCAAAAACGACCTCATCCTCGCGTATGTGCGCTATACACGCGAATATATGTGCGAAAAATGCAGCCAGTGGTTTGCTGAACACGACCGCGCGGACTATGACTCCAACCTTGCATACATGAACGCCTTCATGGACTACGTGGCCAATGCTCCGTCGCACGAGCAGCGCCCGAATGCCACGACGCAGACCTACGTCCTCGCGCGCTACGACCCCGAGATCGGCCGGCTCGTGCAGGAAAAGTTCCGCGCGTGGCGCACGCTCATGGAGCAGTGTCTCATCCGCATCTACGGCGAGGAGGTCGGCATGCACGAGGCCGAGGCGATGATGATCCTCATCGCCGGCACATTCATCTGCAATTACAATCAGGCGCTCACCGGCGAGATCAACGACAACATTCTCGGTTATCTCGGCAACCTGAGCCGGTCCTGACAGCCAAAACAATCATCCGCCTGACAGCAGCTGGCCGTCAGGCGGATTTTTTATAGGGTGGAAGGATGTCACGCGTCCGGATGTGCATCACAGTAGTGATGGTAGATATTCTCGATATACAGCGCAGCATCGCGGCCGCGGCCCTCGGCGAGCATGGCGGTGATGCGCGTCTCCTGCTCGATGACCGTCTCCGGCCCCCAGAAGGTCACGCACCGCTCCCAGAGGACGCCGCTCACATCCGCGAGGCTGTTCATGAGCAGCGGGAAGATAAGGTTCCCGCTCAGCTCGGTGATGGTCGTGTCAAACTTGCGCATCCACTGCGCATAGGCAGTGATGCCCTCGCCCGCGGCGACGGATGCGCGCAGCCCGTCGGTGATGGCACGCAGCTGCTGCATATCCTCCGGCGTTCCGTGCTCACCGAGCAGGAGCATCGCCCCGCCTTCAATCGCATCGCGCGCCTCAACGAGTGAGCTCTCGATGGCGCGGTCAATTTCGCCGCCGTACTTGGCGAGCGCCATAAGCGTCTCGAAATTGCCGTGGCGGGCATAGTCCTCGATGTAGTTGCCGCGGCGCGGCTCCATGCGTATGAAGCCCATGCGCTCGAGGTCCTCGAGCCCGGTGTGCACCATGGAGCGGCTGATGTGCATCTGCTCGGACAGCTCGCGCTCCGACGGGAGCCGGTCGCCCACCTTCAGCTCGCCGGAAAAGATCATGCCGATGACCTGGTCGACGAACAGCTCCCGGAGCGTCGGCGCTTGGATCTGCCGAAATCCCATCAGACCTTCCCGTCAACCTTTCTGCGGTCGTAGAGCCGATCGAGCAGCGGCCGCACGAGAAAATAGATCGCCTTGTTATCGAGATTGAACCAGTAGATGAGCATACTCCCCACCCAGACGCCGGTCGCGCCGAGGAGCAGCTTTGGCAGCAGTTTTTTCATCGTCATTTCCTCCTGTTTACCAGCCTTCGTAGTCGTCATACTGCAGCAGGGACGCATCGAGCGGCTCGGCCTGCATGACGGAGTACATGTAGTCGTTGACCTGCTGGCGGATGTCGGCGCGGGAGACGGTGCGGTGGTCGAACATGTCATTGGAGACCATCATGAGCTTCGTCTTCTTCTCCTTCGCCTGGTCGAGGATGACACCCGTGAGGCCGAGCGCGCCCTTGCAGGTGATGTCATCGTGCAGAATGACCATGTCGCAGTGGAACTTCTCCGCCTCGTCCCAGAACTCGACGAGGTGCTGCCAGCCGCCGGTCAGGTGGCGGCGCATAACGCCGGTCTCATAATTGCGGGCAATGCCGTCGAGCATGGTGTCCTCGTCCGTCGTGTCGATGAGTACGTTGCCGGAGAACAGATCCATGCCGGCGATCACGAGGATGCCCCAGCAGTTATACAGCCAGTTCGGGAACTGCAGCCAGTAGCACGGCGGGCCGCCCCAGGTGATGGCGCGATAGCGCGTCTTGGGGAAGCAGTTGGTCTTGCTCTCGTACGCCTGCTCGAGGATCTTCATGACCTTGCGCTCTGCCTTCATGATCTCGGGATTGCGGCCGCCGGAGAATGCGTAATAGAACGTGTGGAACAGGTTCGGCACGGTGAGCGCGGCAGCGGTGTAGGGCGTGGCCATGAAGTTCCACTTCTCCCGCTCGTTGCGCACCTCGTCGTTGTGCTTTTCCATCACGGCGCGGCAGGCGTCCCAGTCATAGGTCTCGCCAGTGTGCCGCTCGACAAAGTCGATGACGCGGCGCAGGGATGCACGGGCGTACTTGCGCGTGTGCGGATCGGCCCAGCGCATGGGGATGGCGGCCGGCAGCGTGTCCACATCGAGGTGGCGCTCGATGATCTGGCTGTTCATGGTCGAGGAGTCGCACGGCGCGTTGTTCGAGATGCAGCAGGCACCGATCTTCGGGAACTCGTCGAGCATGGCAACACCGGCGGCATTGTTCGACAGGCGGCAGGAATCCGCCGGCAGGCCGACGCTCTCCATTGCGTCAATATAATACGGGTTCGCACTCTGATCCATGTAGCACAGCAGCAGGCCCTGGAACGGCTCAAGCTGCGCGGGGCGCAGGTTCGGAAAACCCGCAAGGATCTCGGGGCACATGGTCTGCTCGAGCACGACCTGCGTGCGGCCGAAGGCGTTGTCACCAAAGCGGCGGTCGCCCATCATCATCTCGGCAATAGAATTGGTCGACCCCTTCATGATCGTGTTGAGGTACAGGCGCGCCACACGCAGCGCCGGCCCGCGCAGGCCCTCGACGCAGCGGTCGATCATGTTCAGCGCCGCGAGGTACGAGCCCATCCAGCGGTAGGTCAGCATGCCGCGCATGATGCGCACCGGGCTCTTGGCCACGAAGCCGCCCATGACGCCGAGCACTTTGACCCACTCGGTATAGTCGTACCATGTATCTTTCAGACCGCGCCATTCGCGGTGCTTTGCAATGTTACTGCCGGGGAGAAAACGGTTCCCGGCGCCTTTGACCTTCTTGTCAGCCATCACGAATTCCCTCCCTGAATGTGTTTGATCTCCAGGCTCTCCACAAAGGCCTGGATGCGCGTGCGCAGCTGGCCGGCGCCGGCGAGGGTGTACTCCTTCTCAATGCCGACGGTCGGGATGCCCAGCTCCTCCTGCAGGATGTGCACGCCGAGCACACGCTCATAGCTCCAGAACTCGCAGAACTTCATCTGCTCATAGAGCACGCCGTCGGCGCTGTATTCCCGGCACAGGTCGCGGATGTAAGTGCGGCGGCCGTCGGAACGCTCGCGCTCCATGAAGCGCGGGCACTGGCTCGTGCGCAGATAGTGGCGGGCAACGGCGCGCAGCGGCGTCTCCCCGTCGAGAATTTCGATCTGCTCGCGGCCGGGCAGGCTGCCGTAGCAATAGCGGTCGGCCACGACCATGGCGCCGCAGTCCTCGATGAGCTTCGTGAACGCAGGATCGTCGATCTCGCTGCCGGTCACGACCAGGCGCACGCGGAACCACGGCTGCGGGTCCGCCTTGCGGCGCTTGAGCTCGGTGAGCGTCTGCTTGAGATACGGCAGGATCAACTTGTGCGGGCACACTTGGCTCACGAGCTGGATGACATGGAACTCATAACCCGTGATGACGGGATTGGCCGCCTTGCGCAGGTCGCCGATCTCGGTGATGATGCGGGAAATTTCGTTGTGATCTCGGATTGCTTCGAGAATCGCCTGGTCGGAGATGTCGATGCCATAGGTCGCGTGCAGCGGCTCGAGCACCTTGATGCGCAGCTGCTCTTCATAGTGATCGACGGCGAAGTCCTCGTCCGAGAACGGCACGTCCATCATGCTCATGAAAAACTGCGGGTTTTTCTCCTTCACGAGACCGAGGATCTCGAAATGCTCGTGGCCGCGGTGCATCATCTGGCACGTCTCGGACGAGAGCAGCGCGTCGAGATAGTCATAGCCGCCCTCGATGCCGCGCTCGAGGATGCTGCGGGTGTATGAGCAGATCTTGCTCGACATATAGTACGTGCCCACGTCGATGCTGCCGGTGTTCGGCGCACGCAGGCGGCTCGAGAAGCAGCCGGGCAGGTTCAGCAGCGTTTCCGGCACGAAATAGCAGGTGTAACCCAGGGCGTGTTCCCCCTCTGCCCTGGCCTGCTGTACCAGCTCGTTGTTGGCCTCCTGCAGCAGATTCTCAAAATAGATCAGATGCTTCAGGTCTTTCATGGTTTGCTTCCACCTCTCACTTTTCATTACGGGTGCGGCAGCTGGTCGGAACACGATCTGGTTCAACCAGCGGCTTCATGAGCCAAAGATAGCATATTTTTTGACAATGTGCAATGGATTTCCCACCATTTTTTTGTTTTTCAGTGCTTCGCACAATGGAACTGGTCTAACCACAGCCATTGTATCGCCAACAAGCCGGACAGATTTTGCGCTTTTGCAAACAATCATTGACAAGACAGGCCGGCTTATTATAGTATTGTCTGTCCAATCATGAAATCAAAGGAGCCTCACTTCATGAATGAAATTTACGTCACCGGCCACCGGAACCCGGACACGGACTCCGTCGTGGCCGCCATCTCCTATGCCGCGCTGCGCAACGCGCTCGGTGACCGCGACTATGTGGCCGCACACCTCGGCCACATCAGCGATGAGACGCAGCGTCTGCTCGACCGATTCGGCTTTCGTGCGCCGCGGACGCTGAGCAACGTCCGCACGCAGGTGCGCGATCTGGATTACGACACGCCGCCGGCGCTCAACTCCACCGTCACAATGGACCGCGCCTGGCACATCATGCGCGACCAGAACATTTCGGCCATGCCCATCATCAACGAGGACGGCACGCTCTACGGCATGCTCTCCGCCGGGGACATCGCGGCCTACAGCATGCGCACGATCAGCGACCGGCACGTGGACGCGCTGCCGCTGTTCAACCTCCTGAGCGTCATCGAGGGGCGCATCCTCAACGACGGCGCCGAGCAGGTCGACCGCGTGTCCGGCGTAGTGACGATCGCCCTGCCGCAGAGCTGCGACAACCTGCTCTTCTCCGACCCCGACAGCATCATTCTCTGCGGCAACCAGCCGGATATGATCCGCCGCGCGCTCGACATCGGCGTGCAGTGCATCATCCTCTGCCAGACCGACGTCGACCCCGCGTGGCTTGAAAACGCCGGCAAGACCTGCGTCATCTCCACCCCGCTCGATGCCAGCCGCGTGGCGCGGCTGGTGTATCAGGCGATCCCGATCTCCCGCCCGTGCAACACGGAGGATCTGGTCAGCTTCCACCTCGATGATTACATTGACGACGTGCGTGAGGTCGTGCTCGAGAGCCGCTACCGCTGCTACCCCGTGCTCGACGAGAACGAAAAGGTCGTCGGCACGCTCTCGCGCTATCACCTGCTGCGTCCGCGGCGCAAGCGCGTCGTACTCGTCGACCACAACGAGATGGCGCAGGCCGTGCCCGGGCTCGAGCAGGCGGAAATTCTGGAGATCATCGACCACCACCGTCTGGCCGATATTCAGACCACACAGCCCATCCGCGTGCGCAACGAGCCCGTCGGCAGCACGACGACCATCATCACCAATATGTATCAGGAGCACGGCGTCATGCCGTCGCCGAACATGGCGGGTCTGATGGCGAGCGCCATTTTGTCCGACACGGTCATGTTCAAGTCCCCCACGTGCACGAAACGCGACATCGCCATGGCAGAGCGCATGGCCCGCATCGCCAACGTCCCGCTCAAGGAGCTGGGCAACCTGCTCTTTGCCGCCTCAAGCGCGGGCGACAAATCGGCCGAGGAGCTGTGCTTCACCGACTTCAAGGAGTTCCACATCGCCGACCACTATCTCGGCGTCGGTCAGGTCACGTCGCTCGACTCCGCCAAGGTGCTTGAGCGCAAGGACGAGCTGCTGGCCGTCATGGCCACGAAGCTCGAGCAGCAGCACTATGACATGATCGCGCTCATGGTCACGGACGTGCTCCTGGAGGGCACAAACCTGCTCTACATCGGCAGTGACGACACGATCCGCGCCGCCTTCTCGGTCGAGCCGAAGGACAGCGCCGTGTTCCTGCCCGGCGTGATGAGCCGCAAAAAACAGATCATCCCCATGCTGACCGCCCTTTGGGGCTGAGGCCGCATATACAAAAAGAGTCCGCACAGGCAGTGCCTGTGCGGACTTTTTTTGATTCAATCCGTCATGCGCACGATGCGGTAATACGTGCGCGCCGTGAGCAGGTACACAAAGGTGTACAGCAGCGCAAAGACGCCGAACGTTCCGAGCGTGCACAGCAAAAACAGATGCACGTTCTGCAGCCCGAAGGCGAACACGATCTGCTTGATGAGCGGAAACGCGAACGCGATGTGGATCGCCGCCGTCACAAGCGGCAGGAAGAACATGAGCAGCACCTGCGTGCGGATGGTCGCCTTGACCTCCTTCGGCGTCATGCCGACCTGCTGCATGATGCGGAAGCGTCCGCGGTCGTCATAGCCCTCGGAGACCTGCTTGTAGTAGATGATGAGCACCGTCGCAAACAGGAACACGAACCCGAGGAAAAAGCCGAGGAACAAAAAGCCGCCGTACGTGCTGCGCAGCGTGGGATAGCCGTCGGCGCGCATATCGGTCGTGTAATGCACGTTCGCCGCCTCGGCAGCAGACTCAAACGCGGGGTCGCTGAGCAGTGCGTGCAGCGCGTCGAGCTGCTCGTCGTCCGTGCCGGAGAGGTCGAACTGGTATGTGTAATTGAGCATGCTGCGGGTGCCGCCGTGCTCGTTAGTATAGGCGTTTTGCTGCGCGCGCAGCTCGAGCACGCTGTCGAGATCCGGCACGACCAGATACAGCGTGTGCAGACCCATGATGGAGCTGCCGCTGACGAGCGAGAAGCTATCGAGCTGCCGCAGCCGCAGCGTATCGCCGCCGAGCGTGAGCGTATCGCCAAAGGCTGCGCCGTCCGTCCATGCGAGCGCCTCGCCGGGCGCAAGCGTCACCTGCTCGCCGGTCAGGTCGGCATAGTCCTCCGTGTCCAGAACCATGACGGTGTATTCATCGGCGCTCGAACCGGTGAGCTGCTTGCTCGTGAGATCGAGCGCATCGCCGCTGCGCAACGCGGAAAACCTGACGGTGCGATAGCCGTGCACGTTGCTCTGCGTGAGCCCCGTGCGCGTCATGGCATCATCCACCACCCGCAAAACCGGCGCGACGTCCGGCACCGTATTCGTCTGGGGGTCGGTCATGAGCGTGAGCGTCATATCCTGTGGCCAGCGCACGTCGGCGTAGGCATCCACGCCCTTATACAGGCTCACCGTGGTCGAGACCGTCACGAGTACCATCGTCGAGAGGATGCAGATGCTCGCAAGACCGGCCGCGTTGCGGCTCATGCGGTAAATGAGACCGGAGACAGTGGCAAAGTGGCTGGTTTTATAGTAGTAACGCCGGTTTTTTCGCAGCGCCTTGAGCACGACGACGCTCAGCGCGATGAACGTGAGATACGTGCCGATGATGACAAGGATGACCGCCGGGAAGAAATTCTGGATGGCGTACAAGGCCACGTTTGTGCGCAGGGAAATGAGATAGCCCGCGGCAAGGCACACCGCGCCGAGCAGTGCGAGGATCCACTTGCTGCGCGGCTCGCGCTCGCCCTCACTGCCGGCGCGCAGCAGCTGCACGGGGTTCGACAGATGGATGATGCGGATGGTATTGAGCAGCAGCAGCAAAAACAGCGCGCCGAAAAACACCACCGTACAGCCGATGCTCATCAGGCGGATGTTCAGTCCGAACGTGGCCTCCCCGCCGATGAGCCGCATGAGCACGAGCTGCAGGAGCTTGGAGAACACACCCGCCGCCACGAGGCCGAAAAACAGCGCCATGGCCGCCGTATACAGCGACTCCCAGAAGAGCACGTAGGAGATGTGGCGCTTTTCCATGCCGAGGATGTTGTAGATGGCAAACTCGCGCTTGCGCTGCTTGGTGAAGGTACTGTTTGTATAAAAGAGGATGATGGCGGAAAACAGCGCCATGATCGACACGCCGAAACCGAGCACCTGACTGACGCTGCCGCCGTGCTGCATCTGGCCGAGATAGGGATCGCTCGCGAGCGTGAGGATGATGCAAAACAGCGCCACGATCACGATGCAGGCCAGCAGATACGGCAGATAGAACCGGCGGTTTTTCTTCAGATTCGTCGCCGCCAGACGCGGGTAGAGGTTACGCATGGCGCTCACCGCCCGTTGCCAGCATCGTGAGCGTGTCAGAGATCTTCTGATAGAGCTGCTCATCCGAGCTCTCGCCGCGATAGATCTCGTGGAACACCTCGCCGTCCTTGATGAACAGCACGCGCGAGGCGTGGCTGGCCGCCTTGACCGAGTGCGTGACCATAAGGATGGTCTGGCCGCCGCGGTTGATCTCCTCGAACAGGCGCAGCAGCTCATCCGTTGCGCGCGAGTCGAGCGCGCCGGTCGGCTCGTCGGCCAGCACGAGCTTCGGCTGCGTGATGAGCGCACGGGCGACGGCCACGCGCTGCTTCTGGCCGCCGGAGAGCTCATACGGGAACTTCTGCAGCAGCTCCGCGATGCCGAGCTGCCGGGCGATGGGCGCGAGGCGCGCGGCCATCTCCGGATACGCCTTGCCTGCGAGCACGAGCGGCAGGAAGATGTTGTCCTGCACGGAGAACGTATCGAGCAGGTTGAACTCCTGGAACACGAAGCCGAGCTGCGAGCGGCGAAACGCCGCGATCTCCCGCTCGGGGATCGTGCCCAGCGCCCGGCCGTCGAGCACGACCTCGCCGCCGGTGGGCTTGTCGAGCGCGGCAAGAATGTTGAGCAGCGTGGTCTTACCGCTGCCGCTCTCGCCCATGATGGCGACGTACTCGCCCTTCTCGACCGTGAAATTCACATCGCTGAGCGCCTGCACTTTCGTGCCGCCGAAGCGGGTGGTATAAATCTTCTGAACATGACGAACTTCCAAAAACGACATGACCGTTACCTCCTGTGTAATGACAGGCTCAGTATAAACCGCCGGGGAAATGGCTGCCATACTTCCGGCTTACATTTTCCCGGCGGAAACTTACGATTCTGTAAGGCTCACTCGACCTCGAGCGCGTCCTGCGCGAGTCCGATGCGCACCGTTGTGCCTACGCCGACCTCCGATGTGATGGCGATCGTGTGGCCGAGCTTTTCCAGAATGCGGCGGCAGAGATACAGGCCGATGCCCGTCGCGCGCTTGTCCGTGCGGCCGTTGCAGCCGGTGAAGCCCTTTTCAAACACGCGCGGCAGGTCCTCCGGCGCAATGCCGATGCCCGTGTCGCGGATGCAGAGCGTTTTGGGTTCCTCGAGTGTGATGGAGACCGAGCCGCTGCGGGTGTACTTGAGCGCGTTGGAGAGCACCTGCTCGATGACGAACAGCAGCCACTTTTCATCCGTGATAACATTCACGTTCAGCGGCGCATACTCCAGACGCAGCTTCCGGCGGATGAACTGGGACGCAAACTTGCGCACCGCCTGCCGGACGATATCGTCCAGCACGTAGTTGCGGATGACATAGTCCGACGACGTGCTCTCGAGCCGCAGGTAGCCGAGCACCATCTCCACATACTGCTCCACGCTCTGCAGCTGCTCGAGCAGGGCGCGCTGCTCATCCGTCTCCGCGTCCTGCAGCAGCAGGCGCATAGCGGCGAGGGGCGTCTTGATCTGGTGCGCCCAGACGGTGTAATACTCCACCAGATCCTGATAGCTGCGCTGGCTGCGCGTCATCTGCGCGCGCCGGTCGGCGTCGAGCGCGCGCACGAGCGCCTGATACTGTGCCTCGAGCATCCCGTCCGGTTCCGGCAGCTGCTCGGTGCTGAGCGTGATCTCCTGCTCCAGCCGCTGCAGCAGCCGCAGGCGCGCGGCAAACCGCCGGTAATCGACCGCAAACCACAGCGCCAGCAAAAACAGGCACACGAGTGCCGCGTACCCCGCCGCACCCAGCGGCAGCCGGTAGAGCCAGAACACGAGCGCGAACACGACCGTATAGACCGCCAGCGCGATGAGCGCCTTGCGGTTTTCCTTCACATATGCGCCAAACATACCCTTCTCCCTCATTCGATGAGATAGCCGAGGCCCTTTTTCGTCGTGATATAATCCGGCAGACCGGCGGCCTCGAGCTTGCGGCGCAGGCGGGCGATGTTGACCGTGAGTGTGTTCTCGTCCACAAAGCTGTCCGTCTCCCAGAGCTTTTCCATGAGCGTCTCGCGGCTGACGACGCTGCCCTTGCGCTCAAGCAACGTCTGCAGGATGCGATAGTCGTTTTTCGTCAGCTCGATGCGCTGCCCCTGATACGTCAGGCTCGCGTCCGCCGTGTTGAGCATGGCGCCGCGGTGCTCGAGCGTGGGCGCGGGCGCGGCAAAATCATACGTGCGGCGCAAAATGGCCTGGATCTTCGCCAGCAGCACGTTCAGGTCAAAGGGCTTGGCGATGAAATCGTCGCCGCCCATGTTCATGGCCATGACGATGTTCATATTGTCCGACGCCGAGGAGAGGAACACGACCGGCACGTTCGACACGCGCCGCAGCTCCTGGCACCAGTGGTAGCCGTTATAAAACGGGAGCGTGATGTCGAGCAGCACGAGCTGCGGGTCAAACGCCGTGCACTCGGCAAGCACATTGCGGAAATCCTCCGCGCAGCGCACGTCAAAGCCCCACGTCGTCAGGTGCTTTTGCAGCGCGGCGGCAATGGCCGCGTCGTCCTCCACGATAAAAATGCGGTGCATGAGATCCCTCCCGGGCAGAAAAAAATAGCAGGTGCGGTTGGCCCCGCACCTGCTATTTTACGATAGTTTGGCTCCGATTGCAACGGCTGTGTCAATCCCGGCGGCGATTGCCGTAGAGGATGATGAGCCGCAGCAGCTGCGCAAACGACACCAGCAGCGCCGCAACATACGTCATGGCGGCCGCCCGCAGCACGCTGCGCGCACCGCGCAGCTCGTCGTCCGTGAGCAGGTTGCGCGACTCGATGGCAGCCAGCGCCCGGCGGGAAGCGTTAAACTCCACCGGCAGTGTCGCAAGCTGGAACACCGTCACGAGGCCGAAGAGCAGGATGCCCGCCCAGACGAGCACCGACCAGTTAAAGATCAGCCCCGCGATGAGCAGCGGCCACGAGAGATTCGAGCCGATGCGCGTGGCCGGAATGATGGCCGCGCGGATGCGGATGGGCGCATAATCCGTGGCATACTGCACGGCGTGGCCGGCCTCGTGCGCCGCGACGCCCACGGCCGCGATCGACGCGACGCCGTAGACCTCGTCCGAGAGGCGGATGACCTTCGCCTGCGGGTCGAAATGGTCGGTCAGCTTACCGGAAATGTGCTCAATGCGCACATCCGTGATGCCGTTGGCCTGCAGGATGCGCTGCGCCGCCTGCGCGCCGGTCAGGCCGCTCGTGCAGCGCACACGCGCATAGCGCGAAAACGCGCTCTTGACCTGGATCTGCGCAATGAGCGCGATGAGCAGCGCCGGCACGACCAGCAGCAGATACGTTGTATCAAAGCCATAATAATAACCGTTGTACATGGCAGTCGTCCTTTCTGGTTCGTGCTGCTATTTTACCGCCAAAGCGCGCGCGCGTCAACCAGTGGCACGGATTTGCACAACACGGTGTTTTTGCGCGAATATCCCCCCACCGGGCTTGCGCGGCCGTTGTTTTTTGTTATACTTGTGTCAAATACACGATAAAGAGTATGGACGATCTGATCATGATTGATGCACACGACATTCGATTTTCCTACGACGGGCCGGGCGGCCGCCGTTCGCTCAACGGCGCGAAGCTGCACGTCGCACCCGGCGAGCTCGTGGCCGTGCTCGGGCACAACGGCTGCGGCAAATCCACGCTCGTCAAGCACTTCAACGCTCTGCTGCCGCTGCAGCACGGCACGCTGACCGTCGACGGCATGGACGCCGCCGACCCCGACAACCGCTGGGCGCTGCGGCGCAAAGTCGGCATGGTGTTTCAAAATCCGGACAACCAGTTCGTGTCCACGATCGTGGGCGAGGATGTGGCCTTCGGGCTGGAAAACTACGGCGTGCCGGAAGCCGAGATCCCTGCGCGCGTGGCCGCGGCGCTCGCAGCCGTGGACATGGCGGGCTATGAAAACCGCGCGACGCACACGCTCTCCGGCGGGCAAAAGCAGCGCGTGGCGCTGGCCGGCGTGCTGGCCCTGTCCCCGGACATTCTGGTGTTCGACGAAGCCACCGCCATGCTCGACCCCGACGGCCGGCAGGAGGTGCTGCACACGATCCACCGCCTGCACACGCAGCAGCACAAGACCGTCGTCATGATCACGCACTATATTGAAGAAGCCATCGGCGCCGACCGCGTCTATCTCATCCACAACGGCAAAATGATCGCCGACGGCACGGCGCGCGAGATGCTCACGCAGCCGGAGCTGCTGGCCGCGGCAGGGCTCACGCCGCCGATGCCGGTGCAGATGTACTATGACCTGAAGCAGGCCGGGATCGTGCTCGCCCGCTGCCCGCTGACACTTGAGGAGCTTGCGGAGGAACTATGCCGATCACAGTAACGAATCTGACGTGTGTCTACGGCGCGGGGACACCTTTTGAGGTCACTGCGCTGCGCGATGTATCCGTCACAGTCGAAAACGGCAGCTTCGTCGGCATCCTCGGCCGCACCGGCTGCGGCAAGTCCACGCTCATTCAGATCATGGCCGGTCTGCTCACGCCGACGGCCGGCACCGTCATGCTCGACGGGCAGGACATCCACGCCCGCCGATATGACCGCAGCATTCTGCGGCGCAAGGTCGGCATCGTGTTCCAGTACCCGGAGTGTCAGCTCTTTGAAACGACCGTGGAAAAGGACGTGGCCTTCGGCCTGAAGCACAGCGGCCTGAGCGCCGCCGAAAAGCAGGCGCGCGTGCGCTGGGCGCTCGAAACGGTTGGCTTCTCGTTCGAGAAGATCCACGACCAGCCGCCGATGGGCCTCTCCGGCGGAGAAAAGCGGCGCGTGGCCATCGCGGGCGTGCTGGCAACAAGGCCGGAGTATCTCATTCTCGACGAGCCGATCGCGGGCCTTGACCCGCTCGGCCGCGAGGCGTTTTTGCAACTCATCACCGAGCTCAATCGCGGCGGCATGACCATCCTCATGGTCTCGCACAACGCCGACTGTCTGGGCGCGTATGCCCGACGGCTGCTCGTGCTGGAGGACGGGCAGCTCGTGCGCGACGGCACGCCGGAGGAGATCTACGCCGACCTCGACTGGATGCGCGCGCACCGGCTGGGCGTGCCGCAGAGCCGCACCGCCGCCGCTCTGCTCCAACAGGGCGGGCTGGACATTCCGCAGGACATTGCAAGCTATGACGCGCTGCTCGCGGCCGTGCTGCGCGCGAAGGGCGGTGGCCGCCCATGAGGGAACACCTGAGCGGGCAGTTCACCCCCGGCAGCTCGATTTTGCACCGGCTGGACGCACGGGCAAAGTTTTTCGGCTTTCTCCTCCTCATCGCCGCCACCGTGTGCACAAACTCCTGGCTTGGCTACGCGCTGCTGCTCGCCGTCACGGCCGCCGTCGTGGCTGTCTGCGGCCTGCCGCTGCGCACCGCGCTCGCGTCCGTTGCGCGCATGGGCTGGTTTTTCCTGCTCATCTTTGTGATGAACGCCCTGTTTTTCACCACGGACGACGCCATCTGGCACTGGTGGATCCTCACGCTGTCCGTGCCCGGCATCGTACAGGGCGCGCAGGTGACGGTGCGGCTGGCGCTCATTCTCGTGATGAGCAACGTGCTCACATGTACGACGCCGCCGCTCGAGATCACCGGCGCGATCCAGACGCTGCTCAGCCCGCTGCGGCTCGTGCGGCTGCCGGTCGAGGACATTGCGATGATCCTGTCCGTCGCCGTGCAGTTCATCCCGACGCTGCTCGAGGAGACCGACACCATCCGCAAGGCGCAGATCGCGCGCGGCGCGCGCTTTGAAAGCCGCCGCCTGCACGAGCGCGCACAGGCCATGCTGCCGCTGATCGTGCCGATCTTCCTCAGCGCCTTCAAGCGTGCCGACGAACTCGCCATGGCCATGGAGGCCCGCGGCTACCGCGGCGCGCGCGGCCGCACCCGAAAAAAGTCCGTTCCCCTGCCGCTGAGCGGCTGTGGCGCGCTTGCGCTGTGTGCCCTTGTGTGCGCAGCGGAAATACTCCTGTAAATCCGAAATCAGAAAGGAACCAAAGTCCGATGCAAACCATGTCTACCGTCAAAAAATCCATCATCACCGCCGTGTGCATTGCCCTGTGCTATGTGCTGCCGCTGCTGTTTCACGGCATTCAGGGCGCAGGCCAGATCTTCTGCCCGATGCACATCCCCGTCTTTCTGTGCGGCCTCGTGTGCGGCTGGCAGTTCGGCCTGCTGTGCGGTCTGGCCGGTCCCGCGCTCTCGAGCGCGCTGTGCGGCATGCCTCCGGTGAGCATTCTGCCGTCGATGATGATCGAGCTGGCCGTCTACGGCCTGATTGCCGGCATCATGATGCGCTGCGTGCGCACGCGGCACGTTTACGCCGACCTCTACATCAGCCTCATCGTTGCCATCGTCGCCGGCCGCGTTGTCAACGGCCTGGTCAATGCGCTCATTTTCGCGCGCGGCAGCTACTCCATGGCGACGTGGGTCGCGGGCTGCATCGTCAAGAGCTGGCCCGGCACGGTCATCCAGCTCGTATTCATCCCGAGCATTGTGTTCGCGCTCATGAAAGCGCGTCTCATCCCCGAGCGCTATCCGAAAGAGGTGCCTGAGCATGATTGAGCAAAAGGACGTCATTTCGTTTTTCGACCGCTGCGCCCCGAACTGGGACGCGGAAATGATCCGCAATGAGCCGGTCATCCGCACCATTCTTGACAACGCCGGCATCCGCGCGGGCGTGGACGTGCTCGACGTAGCCTGCGGCACGGGCGTGCTCTTCCCGGACTATCTGGCGCGGGACGTACACAGCGTCACCGGTGTGGACATTGCCCCGGAAATGGCCCGGCGCGCTGCCGAAAAGTTCCCGGATGCACGCGTGACTGTGCGTTGCGGCGACATTGAGACCGTGCCGCTCCCGCAGCCGTTTGACTGCTGCATGGTCTACAACGCCTTCCCGCACTTCCCCGACCCGGCGCGCCTGATCGCGCATCTGGCAACGCTGCTCAAGCCCGGCGGCCGCCTGTCCATCGCGCACGGCATGAGCCGCGCCATGCTCGACCGGCACCACGCGGGCTCGGCCAGCACGGTCTCCGTCTCGCTGATGAGCGAGACGGAGCTCGCCGCGCTCATGGCCCCGTATTTCGACGTGGACGTCGTCATCTCGGACGACAGGATGTATCAGGTCTGCGGCGCAAAAAAATAAAAGAATCCCTTCCCTCTTCTTTCCCAAAAGCGCAAAATGCCCCCGGACACATGTCCGGGGGCATTGCAAAACCCTGATAGATCAGGCTTTTGATGCGCATTTCATTCGAGGCGGGCACTTCGCCCCCTCGAGCTCCCCCGCTGCTCTGCCGCATCGCTCCGCAGCGACGCTTTTACGAGCAAAAATGCCCCCGGACAACCGTCCGGGGGCATTGCTCATGATATCTTTCCTGTTGATATGTTTCCTGTCTTTCCGGCTTGCGCTTATGCAGCCGCGTAGCCGCTGAGGATGGAGGCCATCTCGGCGCGGGTCGCCGCGGCGTTCGGCGCGAGCAGCTTGCCATCGCGGCCGAGGATGAGCTTCTCCGCGTTGGCCCACTGCATCTCGGCCTGCGCCCAGGCCGGAATGTCTGCCGCGTCACCGAAAGCGGAGAGGTCGGCGCGCGCCGTCACGTCCCGGCCGGCAAGGGCCGCATAGCCGCAGAGCATGACCGCGGCCTGCGCGCGCGTAACAGCCATCTCGGGCCGGAATGTCCCGTCGCCGCAGCCGACGACGATGCCGTTTGCCGCCGCCCAGATGACAGCGTCCGTGTACCACTCGCCGGCCGGCACATCCGAGAACGGATTGGCCGCCGTGACCTCCGGCTCGCCCGCCATCGCGTAGAGGATGACCGCGAGCATTGCGCGGGTCAGGTCTTGATCCGGCGCAAAGATCGTCGCGCTCTCGCCGACCATCCAACCGCGGTTGTACACGCGCTTGATGTCCGTGTAGGCCCAGTGGTTCGTCACATCCACGAACGGCAGAAACGCGCCGGTCTCTTTCGTGTAATCAGCGGTGAAGAACACCTCGATCACATCGCCGTCTTCGAGCTCATACGCACCCATGTAGGTGTCCGGAAACTCGCCGTTGACACGGTACATCCATCCGGAATACTGGCCCTTGCTCAGCTCGGCCACCTTCGTGCCGTCCGGCGCGATGACCGCCCTGACATAGCTGCCCTTGGCATCATACGTATAGCCGTTGGCGGCAAGCACCTGCTTGAACACTTCAAATGCCGTCGTGCCCTCGGGCAGATCACGAACCACAGTCGGCAGGATCCAGGCATCGGTGTCCGTGTGCAGCTGGAACGTGACCGTGATCGTCTCGGGATCCGGGTCCACCGGCGTCGGCCCCACGGGCGTCGGCTCCACGGGTGTCGGCTCCACAGGCGTCGGCTCCACGGGCGTCGGCTCCACAGGCGTCGGCTCCACAGGCGTCGGCTCCACAGGCGTCGGCTCCACAGGTGTCGGCTCTACAGGCGTCGGCTCCACAGGCGTCGGCTCCACAGGTGTCGGCTCCACAGG